>Ga0315553_10000356_pt1 | contig 41425 bp, 34 predicted proteins | sample SalMarSW160140MG_FD_203099 | JGI IMG/M metagenome (GOLD analysis project Ga0315553, IMG submission 203099) | Salt marsh sediment microbial communities from the Plum Island Ecosystem LTER, Massachusetts, United States - Salt Marsh Sediment SW1601-40 ...
GCGAGATCTTCGGTCTTCTCGGCCCGAATGGCGCGGGCAAATCGACGACATTCAAAATGCTCTGCGGGCTGCTCAAGCCGACGCAGGGCGAGGGGCGCGTCGCGGGCTTCGATTTGCGTCATGCCGCCGCCGATGCACGCGGCCGGCTCGGCTATATGGCGCAGAAATTCTCGCTCTATGGCGATCTCAGCGTCCGGCAGAATCTGGAGTTTTTTGCCAGCGTCTATGGCCTTGGCGGCCGGCGCAAGGCCGAGAAGACCGATGCCATGATCGAGGCGTTCGATCTCGGGCCCCATTTGAACGCGAACACCAAAGTCCTGCCGCTCGGCTTCAAGCAGCGCCTGGCGCTCGCCTGCGCCGTCATGCACGAGCCGGACGCGCTGTTCCTCGACGAGCCGACTTCCGGCGTCGATCCGATCACGCGCCGCGAATTCTGGACGCATATTAACGGGCTGGTGCGCAAGGGCGTCGCCATTCTCGTCACCACCCATTTCATGGATGAAGCCGAATATTGCGACCGGATCGCCCTGATGTACCGCAGCGAGACCATCGCGCTCGGCTCGCCGGAAGAGCTCAAAGCGCGGGCGGTTTCCGAGGAGATGCCGAATCCCTCGCTTGAGGACGCCTTCATTCATCTGGTCGAAGCCTCAGGCGACACCGAAAGGCGGGCGGCATGATGGCGGTGCGGATCATTATATCGGCAGGCACGTTTGCGTGGCTTCCGCCTCACCCGGAATGCTACGCATTCCGCCCTCTCCCGCTCGCGAACCTTTACGGTGAGCGCCAAGCGCTCACCTTTGGGGAGAGGGCAAACTCGCCGCAAACTCAGTGCCATGCCCTCTCCCTTGATGGGAGAGGGCGGCGCGCTAGCGCCGGATGAGGGTGGGGCCATGAAACACGAGATAGCCATTCAGCCTGAATCCACCGGCCGCCTGCGCCGCCTCACCGCGCTTCTGGCCAAGGAATCGATCCAGATCGTACGCGATCCGAGCAGCATACTGATCGCCTTCGTCCTGCCGCTGATCCTTCTCTTCCTGTTTGGCTATGGTGTTTCGCTCGACGCCAATTCCGTTCGCATCGGCCTCGCGGTCGAAGCGCCGAGCGAGCCATCCCACAGCCTTGCGGCCGCTTTCCGCGCCTCTCGCTTCTTCAATGTGAGCGAGGCGCGCGACCGGCGCGAATTGGAGCCGCTGCTGATCGCGGGCGATATTCGCGGCATTGTTGTCATCCCGGCACGCTTCGGCGGAGAAGTCTCCCGCGATCCGCGGACGGCCCGCATTCAGGTGCTGACGGACGGTTCGGAGCCCAACACCGCGAAATTCGTGGAAAATTACGCACAAGGCGTCTGGCAGAACTGGCTCGCCGGGCGGCAATCCGGCGGGAGTGCGGCGCCGCGGGTCAGCCTCGAGGCGCGCTTCTGGTTCAATCCGGAGCTGCGGAGCCGCTATTTCCTGGTGCCCGGCGTCATCGCCATCGTCATGACGCTTGTCGGCACGCTGCTGACGGCGCTCGTCGTCGCCCGCGAATGGGAGCGCGGCACGATGGAAGCGATGATGGCGACGCCGATTTCGACGGTCGAGCTGATCGTCGGCAAGCTGCTCCCCTATTTCGTGCTCGGCCTTGGCGCGATGGCGCTTTGCACGGGCGTAGGCGTCTTTTTGTTCGGCGTGCCGCTCAGGGGCTCGTTCCTGGCGCTGCTGGCCATCTCCGCCGCCTTTCTCGTGCCGGCGCTTGGTCAGGGCCTCCTGATCTCGTCCGCGACGAAAAACCAGTTCGTCGCATCGCAAGCGGCCCTTCTCTCGGGATTTCTGCCGGCCACCCTGCTTTCCGGTTTCATCTTCGAAATCGGCTCCATGCCAAAGCTCATCCAGGCCATCACCTATCTCGTCCCGGCGCGTTATCTGATTCCAAGTCTGCAGACGGTTTTCCTGGCGGGCGACATCTGGCCGCTTTTCCTCAAAGACATCGCCGCGATGCTGGGATTTGGCGCGGTCTTCCTGTTTCTGACCATCCGAACCACACGAAAGAGCCTTGAATAATGTGGCGCCGTCTTCGAGCCCTGATCGTCAAAGAATTGCTCGCCGTTCTCCGCGATCCGAGGAGCCGCATGATCCTGATCGGTCCGCCGCTCGTCCAGCTGTTCCTCTTCAGCTATGCGGCGACGCTCGACGTGACCAATGTCGACATCGGCATATTGAACCGGGACGCCGGCCGCTGGAGCGCAGAACTTGTGCAAAGGCTCGACGGCGCGCCGACCTTCCGCAGCATCATGCCGATATCGCGCCTTGAGGAGGCTCGCGAGGTGATCGACAATCGGCAGGTTCTCGCTGTTCTGAACATAGGCGAGGATTTCTCGCGCAATATCGCGACCGGAAAGCCGGCCAAGATTCAGGTCATTCTCGACGGGCGGCGCTCGAATGCGTCGCAGATCGTGCTCGGCTATCTGAGCGCGATCACGAATGACTTGTCTCAACTCATTCAGATCAAGGACGAAACCCGCCTGAGTCAGGTCAAAAGCGCGATCGCCGTGCGTCACTGGTTCAATTCGAACCTCATCTATATGTGGTTCACGGTGCCGGGCCTGATGGGCACGCTCGGCCTGTTGATCGCATTGGTCGTCGCGGGCCAGTCCGTCGCGCGGGAACGCGAGCTGGGAACGTTCGACCAGCTCATGGTCTCGCCCTTGCGCGTGCATGAAATCCTGATCGGCAAGATGCTGCCGCCACTGATTATCGGCGTCGTTCAGGCGACCGCGTTCCTCTTGGTCGCGACGCTCTTCTTCGAAGTCCCTCTCCGCGGCGCGCTGGCGCTTCTCTATGTCGGCGTCGTCTTCTTTCTCGCCGCCGTCATTGGCATTGGCCTGTTCATCTCTTCGCTGTCCCAGACTCAGCAACAGGCCTTTCTCGGGACATTTCTGTTCGCAGCGCCCGCGATCCTGCTGTCCGGCTTCGCAACGCCGATCGAGAATATGCCCGAATGGCTTCAGCTCATCACCGAGGCGAACCCCTTGCGGCATTTCCTCGTCATCGCTCGCGGCGTCTTCCTGAAGGACATGCCCGCGCTGGACGTCGCCTCGAACATCGTGCCGCTCATCCTCATCGCGGCGTTCACGCTGTCGGTCGCGGCCTGGCTCTTCCGTCAGCGGATGGAGTGACCGGGTGGCGAGGCTGCGACGATGAGAGCGCTCGAACACGCAGCCGCTTAGATCAACCCTCGTTCAAGTAGCATCACTTGGACGAGGTCAAGTTGATCCATTTCAAAAAGTTAGCGCAACTGTTCCCGCGTCCATCCCCGCCTTCGCGGGGACATGCTTGGACGCGCGTTACGCTAGTGAATCTCCGGTTCCGGGATGCCGCCGGCCCCGCTCAGAAAGTCGAAATCGCAGCCTTCATGAGCCTGACCGATATGGCGGGCAAACATCTGATTGTAGCCGCGGGGGTAGTCGCGGCTGGGCGGTCGCCACTCGGCGAGGCGCGCCGCAATCTCCTCGTCCGAAAGCCGCACATCGATCCGCCGGTTCTCCACATCGACCGAAATCACATCGCCGGTTCTGACCGCGGCGAGCGGCCCGCCAATATGGCTTTCCGGCGAAACGTGGAGAACGCAGGCCCCATAGCTCGTGCCGCTCATGCGGGCATCGGAGACGCGCAGCATATCGCGAACGCCCTGCTGCAAGAGCTTCTTCGGCAGCGGCAGCATGCCCCATTCCGGCATGCCCGGCGCGCCGACGGGACCGGCATTCTGCAGGACGAGCACGGTGTCGGGGGTCACGTCGAGATCGTCGCGGTCGATCATCGCCGCCATCTCATTATAGTCGCGGAAGACGAGGGCGGGGCCTTCATGCTTCAAGAGGCGCGGCTCGGCGGCGCAGGGCTTCATGACGCAGCCATTCGGCGCGAGATTGCCGAACAGCACGGCCGTGGCGCCGGCCCCGTAGATCGCCCTGTCGAGCGGCCGGATGACGTCGTCATTATAGACTTCCGCGCCTGCGACGTTCTCGCCGATCGTGCGCCCGTTGACCGTTGCGGCATCGAGGTGAAGCTTGTCGCGAATGGTACCGAGAAAGCCGGTCAACCCGCCAGCATAATAGAAATCCTCCATCAGATATTGGCCGGAGGGCTGGAGATTGACCGTCACCGGCATCTGCCGGGAGATGCGGTCCACATCGGCAAGATCGAGCGGGACGCCCGTGCGGCGTGCCAGGGCGACCAGATGGATGATGGCGTTGGTCGAGCCGCCGATCCCCATCTGTGCGACGAGCGCGTTTTCGAAGGATTGCCGGGTGAGGAAGGCGGACGGCTTGCGGTCCGCCCAGATCATCTCGACCGCCGTTTCGCCGCTCGTTGAGGCCATCCGCATGTGGCCGGCGTCGGATGCGGGGATCGAGCTGGCGCCGGGCAGGGTGAAGCCGAGCGTTTCGGCGATCGCCGTCAGTGTGGACGCCGTGCCCATCGTCATGCAATGGCCGTAGGACCGGGCGATCCCGGCCTCCATCTCGCGCCACTCGGCATCGGTTATGTTCCCGGCTTCCTTTTCGGCCCAATATTTCCAGACATCGGAGCCGCTGCCCAATATTCTGCCTTTCCAATTGCCGCGCAGCATCGGGCCCGCGGGCACGAAAATGGCGGGCAGATCCATCGAGATCGCACCCATGAGAAGCGCCGGCGTGGTCTTGTCGCAGCCGCCCATCAGAACCGCGCCGTCGATCGGATGGGACCGCAGCAGTTCCTCGGTCTCGATCGCCAGGAGATTGCGGTAAAGCATGGTCGTCGGCTTGACGAACGGCTCGGCCAGCGAGAGCGCGGGCAACTCGATCGGAAATCCGCCGGCCCGAATGACGCCGCGCTTCACATCCTCGACGCGCTCGGCGAAATGTGCATGGCACGGATTAATGCCGCTCCATGTGTTGATGATGCCGACGATCGGCTTGCCGACGAACTCCTCATGCCGGTAGCCCATCTGCAGCATGCGCGAGCGGTGGCCGAAAGCGCGCAGATCCTCAACGCCGAACCAGCGGTGGCTGCGGAGCTGTTCTGGTGTCTTCTTCAACTTTCGGCATCCTCCTCAGGGCGGTTGTTCGCCAGCGTATAGACGAATGGAGTCGAATAGTCAGGCAGGCAGTATTTTTCCCCGATGCCGAGAATGGTCAGCGACGCACGGAACAGATGCGGCGGGCAGCTATTATCCGCGAACATATCGAAATGGCTAGGAAAGGCGATCTCCGGATCAATGTCGCGGACGAACTCGGCCGCCTCCCAATGGCTGAGATTGCCGTAGCCGCCATTGATGCATACGGCCACCAGATGCGGCGCATGCGCCTTCGCCGAACGTAGAAGCGGCGAGGGGGCCGAGTCTCCGGTGACGTAGAAGCGCGGGCCATCCTCTACGGCAATGACGAAACCCATGTGATTGAGGTCGGTGGCGTCGGTCGGCAGAGCGAAGGTGCCGGTGATGGTCACGTCGCCGAGCGCAAAGACTTGTTTGGGGTAGGTGAGCAGACATTCGCTTTCAGGAACACCTGCGCGGGCGAAGATCGGCTGCGTTTCGGGCGGGCCGGCAAAGCGGTGCGTACCTGCGTTCCGCGCGCCCGCGATGGTTTCCGGGCAGGCGTGATCGGCATGGCTGTGCGTGCAGAGGAAAAGATCGACCTCCAGCCGCTCTGCCGGAATGGCGATCGGCACCTGCCGCGCCGTATCGAGGTTCGGCCGCCGCCCTTTAATGGCATCGGAAAGATAAGGGTCAACAGCGAGGACAGTCCCGCCGGGCGATTTCACGATCCAGCCATTCTGGCCGAGGAACCAGATCGCGATCCCGCGCCCTGGAACTTCGAATGCTGCGATCTGTTCTGCAAGCTCTGACATGGACCCTTACGATCGTTTTTATGCCTCGCCTGGCGAAGATGTCGAGACGACTTTTTTCTGTCGGCGGATAAAGGCCGATCGCCGGCCCGCTTTCTGGCGGCGCTGTTGGGGTGCCACCGGGTGCGCACTCTCTGGGCCTGAAGGCAATGATCCGGCAAAACGCCTTGACGCTTCCGGCTACTAATATATTAATATCCAAATGGGGGCGTCAATAAGAGGAATGCATCGCCGGATGCCCAGCCTCGAATTGGGAAAGCCGCAGCCTCGGCGTGGGAGCGGCCAGGAAGGAAACCAGGGAGGATATTCAAATGCGTAAGACAGGACTTCTTTTCGGAGCGATATTCCTCGGTCTGGCCGTCGCGCCGGCCCAGCCATTCGCCGCCGATTATACGCTGCGGCTGGGCACGGTCCTGGCGCCCGGCGACCCGCTCGTCGTGGGAGCGGAAAAGATGAAGAAGGCCGTCGAGGAACGGTCCGGCGGCAAAATCGAGGTGCAGATTTTTCCCAGTTCGCAGCTCGGCGATACGCAGGACATGATGGACCAGGCCCAGGCGGGCTCCAATGTCGGCACGTTCGTTGAGGCCTCGCGCGTCTCGGTCTATGTGCCGGAGTTCAATGTTCTCGTCGCGCCTTACGTCTTCGACAGCGTCGACGAGCTGGTCAAGCTGGTGGAGACGCCGACATACGACAAATGGAACAAGGAGCTGGAGAAAAAGACCGGCCTGACGCTCCTGTCCTTCAACTGGTATCAGGGCGCCCGCAACATGCTGACCAAGAAGCCGATCTCGAAACCGGCCGATCTGAAAGGCGTGCGTGTGCGGACCATCGGTCAGCCGCTCTGGATCAAGACTATCGCCGCGATGGGCGCCGTGCCGACGCCGCTCGCTTGGGCGGAGGTCTACCCGTCGCTCCAGCTCGGCGTGATCGACGGCGCCGAAGCCCAGCCTTCCGCCATTCGCGGCGCCAAGCTCTATGAGGTCGTCAGCGACGTGACCGTGACCGAGCATATCTATCTGATGAGCGGTCTCCTGGTCAGCGCCAAATGGCTGAACGCGCTGCCGGACGATCTGCGCAAAATCGTGGTTGAGGAGTCGAACAAAGGCGGCGCCGGGGTCCTCAAGGCCAATGTGGAGCAGGCCGACGAAATCTTTGCGGAGATCGAGTCAAAAGGTGTGAAGGTTCACAGGATCGATACCACGCCTTTCCGCAAGGCGGTCGAGCCTGTCTATGCGGAATTAAAGCTTACCGATATGATTGCCGAAGCGCGTAAGGCGGTCGGCAAATAGGAGCCGCACCCGGTATCGCGGAGAGGGCCGCCGGCTGTTCTGGGCAAGGCCCTCTCTTCCGCGGTATGCGGAGCCGTGAAGCTGCGCCTGCCGATTATGCCCTTTGCAGAGGCAGAACCATGATTCCCAGCTTACTCCGATGGCTGCGCCGCATCGAACACGCAGCGGCGATGAGCCTGCTCATCGGCATATTCGCCCTCGTCTTCGTGGCCACGGCGATGCGCTATCTTGGCTCGCCGGTCATCTGGGCGATCGAAGTGACGCAGGCCATGTTCGTCTGGCTCTGCGTGCTGGCCGCCGACATCACGCTTCAGCACCGCGGACATTTCAGCGTGCCGGCCTTGGCCGACCTTCTGTCTCCGGCGAAACGCCGCGTCCTTGAGATCTTCAACGCGGCGGTCGTTCTTGCATTGCTCGCCTTTTTTGTCCGCTACGGCATTACATTCGCCGAGCTGAGCAGCGGTCGGCCGCTGCCGATCGTCGGCGTGAGCGAGGGCATTGCAACGGCGGCGCTCCCGGTCGGCTTCGCTCTGATGTTCGTCACGGTCGTCGAGCAGCTCGTCATGCGCTGGAAAGGCATCGGTGAACAGGAAGCGCTCGCGCCGAGGGATGTCATGTAATGCTCCTCCTGATCGGCGTTCTCTTCTTCATCCTGCTTCTTATCAATATCCCGGTCGCATTTGCGCTGGCGTTCGCCTCGGTCCCGGTTTTTCTGGTCAGCGATTACATGCCGCCCGCCGTCGCGCTTCAGCGCATGTATGGTGTGACGCTCTCCTATCCGCTTCTTGCCGTACCGTTCTTCATCCTTGCCGGGAATTTGATGAACACGACTGGCATTACCGAGCGGCTCTTGCGGTTCGCCCGCCTGCTGACGGGCTGGATGGTTGGCGGTCTGGCGCAGGTCTCGGTTGTGCTTTCGGCCCTGATGGGCGGCATTTCGGGCGCGGCCGTCGCCGATGCCGCGATGGAGGCGCGGCTCCTCGGTCCGACCATGATCGAGCGCGGCTACTCCAAAGGCTTTACCGCCAGCGTCATTGCTTTTTCCTCCGTGATCACCGCAACCATCCCGCCAAGCATCGGCCTCATTCTCTTCGGCTTCGTCAACGAGGTCTCGATCGGCCGCCTGCTTCTGGGCGGCATCGTGCCGGGCATCCTGATGACGGCGACGCTGATGACGGTGACCTGGATGGTTGCCAAGCAGAATGGCTACGAGCCCGAATTGTCGGAAAAGCCGACCTATAAGGAGCTGGCCGTCAGTTTCCGGGAATGTTTCTGGGCCCTGATGTTTCCGGTCTTCCTGATCGCAGGCTTCCGGTTCGGTTTCTTCACGGCGACGGAGGCGGGCGCGGTGGTCGTCGCTTATGCGCTCATCGTCGGCGTCTTCATTTACAAGGAATTGACCTGGAAGGCTTTTGTCCAGGCGTTGCATTACTCCGTTATCGATATCGGCATGGTGATGCTGATCATCATTCTCTCCGCCGTCGTGGGCCACGCCTTCATCATCGAGCAGGCGCCGCAGGAAATCACGCGAGGGCTGGCCAATTTCGGCGGCGGCCCCTATGCCACGCTCCTTATCGTGCTGGGCGCATTGTTCGTTGCCGGCATGATCATGGAGGCGACCGTCAATGTCCTGCTGCTGACGCCCCTGCTTCTTCCCGCCTTGACGGCACAAGGCTTCGATCCGGTCCATGTCGGCGTCATCATGACGGTCCTGATCACCTTCGGCGGCAACACCCCGCCCATCGGAGTCATCATGTACACCGTCTCGGGCATCCTGAAGGTGAGCTTCGGGCAATTCGTGCGGGCGTCCTACCCGTTCATCATCGCCATGGTGATCCTGTTCATCGTGATGGGGCTGGTCCCGAAGACGGTGCTGTTCCTGCCGGACCTGCTGATGTAGGGACCACGCACCTTGCCGGGCAGGCTCAGCCGGTCAGATAATCCGGATGGCGGCTCCGCAAGTCTTCGACGCTGGCGATGGTGCCCGACAGATGGCTGCGCAGGGCGTCCTGCGCCGCGGCCGGGTCGCCGGCCACAATGGCGTCGAAGAAACGCTTGTGCTCTTCGACGACACTGCGCGCCTTGCCCGGTGTCGGCAGATGAAGGTTGCGCAGCCGGTCGAGATGTCCGCTGCGGCTGCGGATCACGCTCCAAAGGCCCGGCACGCCGGCAAGGTCGAGCATCGTCCGGTGCATCTCGCGGTCCGCTTCGGCAAAAGCCGCGATATCCCCCCGCTGCAGGAGCCGTTCCTGTTGCGTGATCAGCATCTCGATAGGGAAGAAATCCAGCCGGTCGGCCTGGCTCGCCAGCGTGCGAACGACTTCGAGCTCGACCGCGATGCGCAGAAATTGCGCCTCATGCACATTTTGGAGATCGATCTTTGAGACCTTCGTGGATGATTGCGGATAGGTATCGACGAGGCCTTCTTCTTCGAGCTTGAGAAGCGCCTCTCTGATCGGCTGTTGGCTGACGCCGAACCGCTCTGCGAGCAAGGCGCGCGGCAATTGCGAGCCCGGCGGTATGGCAAGCGAAACGATGAGCGATCGGAGGTGATCATAGACCTGCGCGGCAGCGGCCTGCTTCCGATCGATCCGGATATCGGGTAGCAGGAGTTGCTTCTCCTGATTGTTTTCATTCAAACGGTCGGCGGATGGAATGGTCATGAGGCGCTATCATGTTGAACTCTCAATATTAATATATCAGTTTTGCGCCCAGGGAAATAGCGGTCAATGTGAGGTGGAAGCAGTCAACATTATAAGGCCCGGGACTGCCGCCCGTACCGTCACTGGCGTTTGCGCGGCATTTCTAATGAAGATGAGCTCAAAAGGCCGCCTTAATCAAATCAAGTTTTAAATTCTGTTCAAATAATTGATGCCTTATTGTTTCTGCTCAGCATATGATTTCTTGCCTAACAATTCGAGCAAGATGTTGGCCACGACCTTGTTGCCATATTCAGACATGTGGATGTCTGTTTCCCACATTAGATCATCTATTTCAATATCACGTTTTGTCACTTCATCGACCATATCAAAGTATTTCACACCTATATTGTCTAGATATTCTCTTAGTTCCTTATAAAAATCATTCCTATTGTTTTCTGCATCGATAAACCAGGATGGACCGGGAAGCATAAGGACGAAAACAAGCTTATAATTATTTTTAATGGCATGGTCGCGCCACTCTCTAATTATTTCTTTGTTGTTGTTCGCAAATTTATAATTCTCATATTTCATCCGTCCGTTTTGAGTCTGGTATATGGTCATTCTATGGAGGTCGTAAACCCGTTGTCCTTTGTAAAGAAAATACTTGTCATACCACGGTAGCCCCGGTTCAACTCCGAGCGTGCCGATATACTGTTTCGACCAAGGTATCCAATGCCGTATTTTGTGAAGTCCGGCATTGAATATTTGAGCCGTCATAGAGAACGTCATGAGGAAACGCGACATGGAAAAATGATCGTGATCCTCAATAAATCTTTTGTACCAGCCGTCGTCGAGCGTGACGATGTCGTTATCGCGAGTGAGCTTCTTCGTGTCCGCCAAGCCGCCGTTCACGACAGTCGTATGGGGATAGAGATAGTCATTCGCCGTATCGGTCGGTGAGTAAAAGACGAGGACGAGGTCCGGCCATTGACCAAGCTTCTTCGTAATGTCCAGGAACTTGGAGAACTGATGTCGCTGTCCCGTATGGGTGACACCGCATTGTAGTATTTCAATGCCCAATGCCTTCTCCAGGCGTGTTCCCATCAGAGTTTCGAACTTGGCGTGCCCCCAAATGATGCTATCACCCGCCATATACCAGAACGGAGACTTCGGCTTGTCGACGGGTGTATCGAAACATCCAAGTTTATTCGACCATACTGGATACGAATAGTCATCGGTCATTTCGTGAATTTGATCTGTTCGCGGCGTCGATGTTGGTTTTATGTCGAAGCCACGTTCGGGATGCTTTTCAAAGTAATAAAGTGGGTAGCCTTTGCCGATATGTTCTTCGACGTAAAAACCTTCCCTGTAGCCCGGGAAGTCAGAATTAATTTCATTATCGAGGCTAAAAAACAGAATAGTGTCCAGGGCTACGATCGTTGAGACGAGAACCAGCACATAAATCCCGAAGGTTTTTAACCGAGCCCACAACGAAGACATTTCACGTCCTTGAACTAAGATACTGACGCCTGCACAGTTGCCTCTGATTGCGAAGTTTTATCGAAGTGAAATTTGGGCTTATCGAGTGTGAGCTATGAGGTCCTTTGAACGGAAATGCGTCGCGAAAAATCTTGGGATGCAATCGGTTTTGTTTAGCTGTTCAACGATTTGTCCGGTGAAATGTCACGGTCTCCAATGCAGGCCGAGACGAGCCATTGGCGGCAGGCAGCACTTTCTATCAAGCGCACTGCCCTGCCGGTGACATCCCGAAAGCGATGGGCGGCATCGCGCTGCCAAAGCCGATGGGCTCCGCCAGCGGCCCCACGATAAAGGCTTACGACGCGGCTTGCCGCCTACTGCCTGGTTCCTCCTTCACGACTGCGTTTGGGATTAGCCTTGTCCCGGACTCATTCTGGCGGCTTGCGCTCCGGCGAGGGGCCGAAACTGCGCGATACTCGCCGCGTTTCGAACGGTATGATGCACCGAGGCTTTCGTCGAAAGCACCTTGTCGAAATACTCGATCGTCTGCGTCAGCCCTTCGCGAAGCAAGACGCTCGGCGTCCAACCGAGATGCTGCGTAGCACTGGTAATATCGGGCTGACGCTGTCTCGGGTCGTCCTGAGGCAATGTCAGGTGAATGAGTTTCGACTTGGATCCTGTGATCTCGATAATCAGATCGGCGAGCTGATTGATTGTGAACTCGTTCGGATTGCCAAGGTTCATCGGCCCGGTAAGGTCCGCGGGACTGCTCATCAATCGTATGAAGCCCTCGATCATGTCGCTGACATAGCAGAATGACCGCGTTTGGTTGCCATCGCCATAGATGGTTATGGGTTCATTCTGTAAGGCCTGGACAATGAAATTCGACACGACGCGGCCGTCATTCGGATGCATGTGCGGACCGTAGGTATTGAAGATCCGTGCAACCTTGATTTCGAGCCGATGCTGCCGGTAATAGTCGAAAAACAGGGTCTCGGCGCAGCGCTTGCCTTCATCGTAGCAGGAACGCGGGCCGATCGGATTGACATTGCCCCAATAGGCCTCGGTTTGCGGATGAGCCGTCGGATCGCCGTAAACCTCGGAGGTGGAGGCCTGGAAGACCCGGCATTTGAGCCGCTTTGCCAGTCCCAGCATATTGATCGCGCCAATGACACTCGTCTTGGTCGTCTGTACGGGATCATGCTGATAGTGGATCGGCGAGGCCGGACAGGCGAGATTGTAGATCTGATCAACCTCGACATAGAGCGGAAACGTCACATCGTGCCGGATCAGCTCGAACCGCGGATTGTGGATCAGATGCTCAATGTTCTGCTTCCGGCCAGTGAAGAAATTGTCGATGCAAAGGACATCATGGCCATCGGACAGGAGACGTTCACAAAGGTGCGAGCCTAAAAATCCAGCCCCCCCCGTGACAAGTACAGATTTTCGATCAGTCATGGTGCTCCAGACGAGAGGTAAAAAGAGGAGCTGTCGGCATGCCGTCAATCGCCGGATTAGGTCCGTTTGCAGCCTGCACCGGGGCCGACTGTAACGTGTTCCCGATTGTCTGAATGGCGGCGCGGTTCCGATCGACCCACTCTATCAGTTGCGCGATACCGGTTTTGACGTCGATCTCCGGTCTCCAGTTCAAAACCTTTTCTAATTTTCGGATATCGCTGATGAACACTTGCTGATCGCCGGGGCGCCAATTATCCCATTTCAAGGGAATTTTGTGACCCAGCGCTTCCTCCAAATAGCCGATCAGATCCAAGAGCGACATGACCTGACGCGGGCCGCCTCCGATATTGAACGCCTGGGCGGTCACCTTTTCCGGTGCAAGAATGGCCGCTTCATAAGCGCGCACGAGATCATCGACATGAAGAACGTCGCGGACCTGTTTGCCGTCGCCGAATATCGTGATGTCCCGTCCGAGCAGCGAGGCAATGACGAACCAGGCAACCCAGCCCTGATCCTCGACGCCGAATTGACGCGGGCCGTAGATGCATGACTGGCGGAACGATGTCGCCGGGATCTGATAGATTCGGGCGAAATCCAGGACATATTGATCGGCCGCCCCCTTCGAGCACCCATAGGGCGAAAGGAAATCGAGCGGTTCACTTTCGCCAATGCCGTGCGGCCGGTTGCTGTAAGCATAATGGTCGCCGCTGAGCTCGGAGGTGGCGCCGGCGATCTTGCCGTAGACCTTGTTCGTCGAGGCGAAGATCAGCACCGCTTCCGGGCAATGAAGCCGCATGGCGTCGAGGATATTGAATGTGCCGAATGCGTTCACGGCAAAGTCGGTGCCCGGATCCGTGACCGAGGTCGTCACGGCAACCTGGGCAGCCAAATGAAGCACCGCATCGAACCGGCCCCCGGAAAAAACGCGATCGATGGCCGGGCGATTTCGAATGTCGACATGCTCGAAGTCAAAGCTCGTGCCTTCGTTCAGCCATTGGAGATTTTTGTCCGTCCCTTGTCTGGAAAGATTATCAAGGACGGTGACGCTCCAGTTCCGCATTCCGAAATAACGGGCGGCATTGCAACCGATAAAACCGGCTCCCCCGGTAATCAGTACACGTTTATTCGGCACATATTTCTCCATGCTCAGAAATGACTACCATCGCCCATCGCTCTAGACTATTTTGAAAGTTGAGCCCTAAACTTTAACGCAACCCTAAATTGATTTCTTGTAGGCGAAGTGACTAATCGCGTTACAATTTCTTGGTTGCCAATCCGCGCTCTTTTTGAATTCAATTATTCATAGACGTTTCATGGTTGCTGTGGCAATAGACTTCGCACCGCATGCGTCCGCCCCCCAATCGCTGAAGCGACAGCTTTCGAGAATTCGACTGGCAAAGGAACCGGCTGAATGAGAATACTTATAACGGGTGGGGCCGGGTTTATCGGGTCTCATCTAACCCGGCGATTGCTGACCGACGGCCATTCCGTCTCGGTCGTAGACAATGAGTACAATGGCAAAAGAGAGAACGTTCCCCCGCAAGCGGCATATATTCGCGGTGATGTTACCCAGATACCACAGATAGAACCGGTTTTCGCCGAGGGGCTCGACGCCGTCTGCCATATTGCCGGTCAGGTTTCGATCATTCGATCATTTGAGAACCCGGCCGCAGATTTGCGGACGAATGTCGAAGGCACGCTCAACGTTCTCCAGCTCTGCCTGAAATACAAAGTTCCTCAGCTGATCTATGCGAGTTCGATGACCATCTATGGCGATTGCCAGACGGTCCCGACGCCGGAGTCGGAGCCGTGCCGGCCGGACTCTTATTATGGCATCACGAAGCATGCGGCTGAGCGCTATGTCCATGCCACGGCGGTGCGGCCTGATGTCGACTTCCCATTTCGTGTAACATCGCTGCGGATGTTCAGCGTTTTTGGCCCCGGGCAGGCCTGGGACAATCCGTATCAGGGGGTGCTCGGCATCTTTCTCGGCAAGCTCCAACGCGGCGAGCCCATCACGATCTTCGGTGACGGCGAGCAAACGCGCGACTTCGTCTTTATCGACGATATCGTCGAGGGTTGGGTCCGCGCGTTGAACACGCCCGAAGCAACCGGCGGCGTGTTCAATCTGGGGAGTGGCCATTCCCTTTCCATCAACCAACTGGCTGAACGGGCGATTGCGGCATACGGCTATAAGCCCGGCGAATATGAGATCATTCGGGCGGCGGCGCGTCCAGGCGAACAGCGCAGAGTGCAGGCCGATATCAGCCAGGCACAAGCGGTCCTCGGGTGGGCGCCGCAGACAAGTTTCGAGGACGGCCTTAAAGAAACGATCCGGCAGGGTGGCGACGTGTTTGCCCGCGAGCCCATGACTGCGGTGGCGAGTGGAGGCGGACGTTGAAGATCCTGCTTGTGACCTCGGTGGAGCCTTGGGTCCGGAGCGTATCCACCATCGACAAATATGTGAGCGCCGGCCGGGAACTGGGCTACGACATCGCCGTCTACGGGGAGCCCGATCCAGAGCTGCCCTCCATGACTTTCACGACAGATATCAGCGATGTGGATCTGGCGCTGTTCGTGATCCAGGTGCCTTCCGATTTGCCCGATATGCCCGAGCTCGCGCGATTGCTCGATAGTGTCCCGCGTGACAAGCGCGTTGTTGTGGACCTATGGGGACGTTACAACGATACGATCCGGCTGGAGCATGACTTCAACCATCTCGAGAAGCTGGATGGACATCTTGGCTGGGAATGGGAAGAGGCTTTCCGCTCCGTATCCAACACAATATTGCAGCCGGCGCTTAAGCCCATTCGGCCGGATGTGGAATCATTCCTCTTCCACGGCTATGACCCGAGTGCCGTTGTAAGAAATTATGACAGCGCCAGGGAAGCCGCCGCCGCATGGAGCAAAGCCGGGCCCGCCGAAAAGCCTTATGGCGTTATGTATGTCGGCAGCAACTGGCAGCGCTGGGACCAGATACGGAGTTTTCTCGAACGCTATGCGCCCGTCCGCGAGACGGTTGGCCGGGCCTGCCTGATCGGCTGGGATTGGGGCGCGCGGCCGGATTGGGCCATTGAACTCGGCATCATGGGTATTGATACGGACCCGGCATTTCTTGCCGATTTGGACGTCGACATCTGGGATGGCTGCAGTCATGATAACGCGGCCGGACACCTTAGTAAGGCCAAATTCGCTCCCGTCTTTCACCGCCCGCTCTTTAGGCATCTCGGTATGGTGACAGTGCGGACTTTCGAGACATTTTATGCGGACAGCCTGCCGGTCCTGATGCTGCCCCGCGACTTTGTCGAAGCCGTGTACGGTCCCGCCGCTCTCAAGCTTGTCCCTGGCGATGATCTGGCCGCACATCTCACCGATGCGCTCGAACATCCCGAGACCTATTGGGACGCCGTCCTGCAGACCCGCTCGCATCTCGCCGTCAATCACTCGTTCGACCGGCGGTTCCAAGAACTCTTTGGTCTGCTCGACAGGCGCATGACGGCTCGAGGGCCGCAATGAAGATCCTGTTCGTGATCGAGTACCGGGGCAATGCGGGTAACACGCATGCCATCGCCAACTATATCCGCGTCGGGGCGGAGCTGGGTCATGAGATCGCGTTCCACGGTCCTTCTCAGCCGCTCGTGGTCGATGGCTTGTATCTGCCGCCGGACAAGCAGGTGGCCCGTTTTTCGACAGACCCCAGCGCTTTCGACCGTGTGATCTATCTCTTGGAGTCGAAACTGCATCGGGTCAACCGGCTGCAGGAAGTCGCATTGCTTGGGACCATTCCGCGCGAGCATCGGTTCATTCTGGACGCCGATGGCCGGTACAATCCGTTCACCATTGTCGATGGCTATGACCGCAGCCACTATGACGAGGCCGAACGCGCGGAATGGCTGGAGTTTTACGACGCACTCTCCGACCGAATCATCAAGCCGACAATCGTGCCCTCCGATGATCCGAAGGTGACGACGCTTCCGATCTTTGGGTTTGACCCTGCTCTTGTGATCGACCCCGAAACCGCCCCGCCCAAGCAATATGATATCCTCCATGTCGGGCACAATTGGTGGCGCTGGAAAGAGGTGTCCGAGCAGCTCTTACCGGCCTTCGAGGAGATTCGCGGCGATATCGGCGAGATCGCATTTCTTGGCTTGTGGTGGGACGCCGTGCCGGAGTGGGCGGCAGAGCTCGATCTCGAACCAGCCTTCCGCGTCGAGGCCGAGAAATTCCGTAAGCTGCGCATCCAGATAAAGCCGCCAGTGCCTTTCACCGATGTTATCCGCACGATGAGCACTGGGCGTATCAACATCTTTACACAGCGCCCATTTCTGCAGCATGTAAGACACCTTACGCTGCGCTATTTCGAGGAATTCTGCGCCGATACGATTCCTCTTTTGATGCTTGAGGATGATTTGGCTGAAGCTGTTTACGGTCCGGCGGGACGGGAGCTGACGCTTCCAGGCCGCGTTGCCGAAAAGATCATGGACGCACTGCAACGGCCCGACCACTACCGGGAGATCGTCGAAGACGCGCGGCGCTACATGGCGGTTCATCACTCCTATCGCCGCCGCGTCGAGGAACTCGTCACCGCGCTCTCCGATTAATCCATCTGCGCAGTTTGAAAGCCCCAGGCATGAAAATTGTCTTTGTCTATTATGCCTATGAGAACCAGGGAAGCGAGCTGGACCTTCAAGGCTACGCTCGCGCCGCCAAGGAACTCGGGCACGAGGCCACAGTCTATGGGTGGCCAAATCCCAAGATCCCGTTGGACTACTCCATCGATCTCAGCGGCGCCGATGCGCTGGTGTTCATCTTCGAGTGGACGACGGATTTGCTGTCCGGAGACCAGATGGATTGGCTCCGGCTGATATCGTCCGTGCCACGCGAGCGGCGCGTCGTGATCGACTGCGATGGCCGTTATAACGACATGGTGGAGATCCACGGCGACTTCAATCACCGAAACGCGGAAGAGAGCCGGACCTATGTGGACTTCTGCGATGCGGTGGCGGACAAGATCTATCAGCCTACGCCGCATCCTCTGCGCCCGAATGTGGGCACCTTCCTTTTTCACCTGTACGACCCGGCTTGGGAGGCCCCTCTGGACTTCTCGGCCAAGGATTTCGATATCGTCTATGTCGGGCATTCGAAATTCCGCTGGCACGGGATGGAGCAGGTCTTGCGCGCGGTTGAGCCGATACGCGATGAGGTCGGCCGGATCGGCCTGTTCGGATATGGATGGGACGCGCTGCCGGACTGGGCAACGCCAATGCGGATGGAAGACGTCTACCATGTGGACTACGACTATATGAAAAAGTTGGCGGTCGAGGCGATTCCGCCGATCCCGTTCTCAGAAGTTATTGCCACGATGAGTCGCGGCGCGATGAACCCCGTGGTGTACCGGCCGTTATTCGAACGTCTGGGGATGGTGACATGCCGGACCTTCGAGACGCCCGCGGCCGGCACCGTACCTCTGTTCGTTCTGGATGCTGATTATGTTCGCAGTATCTACGGTGATGCTGCCGCCGATCAATTGGTCCTGTCAGGTGATGGCCAGCCGGAAAAGATCCAGCATGTGCTTCGGCGGCCCGAACACTATGCCGAGATCGTGCGTGGGATTAGGGACGAGTTCCGCAGACATCATAGCCCGCAGCCCCGGCTGCGGCAGCTGATCGATATTATCCAATCATGACTCTCTCAGCCAATGACAAAAGTTCGATGATGCTGGACAACAAAGACTGGCCTTGCCGTTCCCGGCTGGCCCCGCAACGGATGCAGTTGCGCTACGGTTTCAATGAAGTCGACGGCTGGTGGCACCTGTCGCTGGGTGAGCACCGGGAGCGGATCGGGCGCCATCATCGTCTCATGGGTACACAGATCGTTCGGATCTTTGTTTTCGACAAGCCCGTGCCCGATCCCGTGACGGAATGGGCGCTGTTTGCCGCTTACGTGCAGGGTGTCCTGGATATGGGCGCGGTGCCGATGGTAACCTTTGCCAAATATCATCCGCCTCATGATGATCCGCGTAGCCTGCGGACTTTCGTCGCCCGCTGCGCCGACGTCGTTTGGGGGTGTATCGAGCAATGGGGCGGCGAGGCCGTCCGGGACTGGTATTGGTGTGTGTGGAACGAGCCGAACAATTACCAGGTGGGGGGCAACCTCACTTTCCCGCAATATCGCCGCATCTATGAGGAGGTCGCGCAAGCTGTCCACCGCCTGATCGAGCCCTATCTCAACGGGCAGAAGGCCCGGATCGGCGGGCCGGCGCTCTGCGGGTTCCAGCCCTATTGGATGGACTGGGTTTCCAGACTGGTCAACGAGGTCGATGAGTCGCTCGTCCGGTTCGTCTCCTGGCATCACTATGGGGATTGGCGCCCGGTGGTGCCAAGTGCGACCTTGGGATTTGATCTTAGGGGGGATCCGGATGCGCCGGCAGGTGCGTCATACCAGACCTTGTTGATGGCCCAGACGCCCCAATACGAGGCCAGGGCCCGGGCGGTCGCCAAGATTCTGGCCGGTCGCGATATTCTGAATATCTGCGGCGAGCTGAACACGGTAGTCAATCACGACCACCAATTTGTCGGTGGGTTGAACCAGACGGCTTTTGGCGCGGCATATTACGCCTCGGCCCTTATTCACCTCATCCGAGGTGGCGCAGACCTGGAGATGCGATGGACCGCGACCGCCAACGATGATGCGTATGGTCTGATAAGCATGGATGGCGAGGCGACCCCGGCTTGCCTGGGCAAGCAGCTCTTTGCCCAGCATGTGCGATATGGCGACTGGGTCTGTTTCCCCGATCATTACCCCAACGATGTTGCCGTGGATTCGATTGTTTCCTGGGACGATAGCGGTCAGCTAAGCGGTGTTTTCGTCAACACCACGCCGGAACGTCTGGAGTTGGAGGCGTCGGACTGGGACGAGAGGCTCAACGATTGCCAGGAGCTGCTGCGGCTGGACGCCGAGAGCTCCGGAAAGATCGTTCGAGAAAAGTTCAGCGGCAAGATGAGACTGGATGGGTACGGCATCGGAGTCGTCACCAATATGGTCGCAAATACGGCCCTCGACTGAACAGAAAAGCCTTGACGCAGAGTGAGAACCGTCGACAGGATCCAGATCAACCCTCGTTCAAGTGGAATCATTTGAACGAGGTTAAGTTGATCTATATCAAAAGACGAGCGCAACTGTTCCCGCGTCCATCCCCACCTTCGCGGGGACATGCTTGGACGCACGTTGGGCTAGTCGGCTCTCTGCTCAATTCCTCATGATCTCAGGCGCGGGCCGAACGCGTTCCTACCAATTCTGCATGAGCGATATCTTCCGCAAGATGATCGCTAAAATCTGGAGGTGACCTTTGGACAGGGCTTTAGGATGGATTGGAGAGATCGCTCAGGCTCTCCTCAGGCTTCTCCCGTGGCTGGTAATCATTCCCGCCACGGATGGCGCTGTCGCATTTGTAAGGGGACGCCACATACGAGAATGGAAGCCGGGACTGCATTGGTACTGGCCCGTGGCGACAACCTACAAGAAGATTATGACGGTGCGGCAAACGCAGTTGATACAGTCCAAGGTCGTTATGACCAGCGACCACAAGACCGTCTTGGTTGGCGCGCTCGTGACATACTATATTAACGACGTCGTGCAAGCGCTCGCCCACATTGCAGATCTTCCATCAGATGTCATGGAGCGATCTCAGGGCGCCATATATGACGAGGTCAGCAAGCATACGCTGGAAGAAATCCAAGGCGACCGTGAAGGCTTCAGAGTGAAGCTGAGCGAACGGGCCGGCGAGGCTCTGAACGGATATGGCGTGCAGATCATCTCTGCCCAGTTAACGGAGTTCGCGCCTTGCCGCGCTATCGCTCTCAATGCCCATGGCGCGGTCGGTCAATATACGCTTTGGACAGGCTTTTAGGATCGGCTGAAAGATCCGGCGGACAGCCGGGTCATGTCAGGAAGCGATCATAAAGTTGAGATTTGTAAGGAAAAGCGCGACGGCAAACAGGACAAGGACTGTTGCCTTCGCCGGAAAACGCGAATTCGCAAATAGGATCAGGATGAAAATCAGATGGGCTAAGACGACCGAGGGCGTAAAAATCAAGCTTTCGCCGGGAATATAAAGGAAGAAGAACAAGCCCCGAACGAAACTATATGCGATAACAGCAAGGCAAATCGGTAGAAAATCCCGAAAAGAATTGCGCCACATGGGGAGAAGTGGCGTTACGATCATAGCCGCCATTAAGAAAATGACGGCGGATGAAGCTGTGCTTCTGAAATAGTTTATAAGCGCGGGTTCAAAATAAGAAATGGGCTGATCGACATATTGCGGCAATGGCATTGGCGCCGCAATGCTGAATACGAACCAATTCAAAATGAAGTTATAAATATTATACCATGTATATTCCGCGCGCTCGATATAATACCAGAACATGGTGAAAAGCGAGGATCTTGCGGGATCCGTTACTTCGGAAAGTATGAGCCTTCCTACGATAATTTCCAGAACGAACAATGCAGGTAATGCGGAGGCCAGGGCGTGGATGGCGATCCAGCGCGCTGCGCGAAAATCGATGCCGCGTCTCAACAAAATGTCCGCGGCAGGGATCGCGACCAGAAAGACGCTGACGATTTCATTCAGGCACGCGATGAAAAGGACGAGTGTCAGCCACGCAGCCCCCCGAAGAGTCCAATGGAGTCTCAGCCGCAAATAGAGCGCGATATAGATCGCAACCAGCGTTCCACTGACGATCTTGGACTCAGGGATACTTGAGAAGTACCAGACACCGAGAGAGCAAGCGTAGATCGTCCCGCAAATCGGGACGAGGCGCTTTGGGACCAGCAGTGAAAATGCCGATGATGCCGCCCAAACGCCAATGGCTCCGATCAAGGCAAACAGAGCTGTCAGAATATCGGAAGGCCACATCTTGGGGAAAATTGCGCCGATCGTTTTCACCCAGATAAGGGAGATCGCGACGGTAACGGGATGAAAGCGCGTTATGCGATCGAGAACCTCGCCGTTTGCGAGCTGTTCATATTGCGGGGAGTCGGCGCCGAAGAGCTCACGCATCCCGCTGTCGCTAATAATGGAGGCGGTGAGCCAGAAGAATGCGAATGCTGCAGCGAACAGCAGATATTTCTGAGTCGTGTCCTGAGCGTCGGACGCAACTGACTCGGCGGCTAAAGCGGGGCTGCCATCAAAGGCGCTGCGATCTTCAGATCTTGTATCCATCAGTGCTCCCTCGCAGCCGGACCTTGCCGCGGCGAAGCTGATCATGAAATATCCGATTGCGATTGCCAATGTTCATCGCGCGCGGCGATGCGAAGAAAGTCGCAACTGTTGTTTGCCGGCTGCCTGTCACAAAAGGGATGGCGTTGAAAACTCTGAGAAATCGGCAATCTGGATGTCCGGAGAATGGTGCGCAGGCTGGCGTTTATCCGGTAAATGCCTCACCGCCGGATCGAGGGCTTTCGATCCTCTGAATTAGGCATACTTTTCAAGATGTTAATCGCGTCAGGGGGCAAAAGATCAAATGATGGAGGTGAGAGGAGTATCCTCGAACCGGAACCCGCCGGTTGGGTTGGCCGACGGCAACCGGCAAACAAAAATGGTGGGCCCGGCAGGACTCGAACCTGCAACCAGACGGTTATGAGCCGTCGGCTCTAACCAGTTGAGCTACAGGCCCACACCCGTCTGCTTCTAGCGAAGAATCGAGGGCGAAGCCAAGCAAGAAATCGATGGCCGGACTCGCGAACGGTGTCTTGCGTTACGCCCAGGATTTAACCCTGTGGGTTCATGGCATTATGTTATAATACACAATACGTCTAAAGATCAGGCTCAATGCTCCTGGCGGCACAATTGCCATTTTACACCGTGACCCGCTGCCGGAGGGAGGAAATGCCAGTCGATGATTGATGGCTGGATCGTCGTAGCTGTTGCGCTGGCTTATGTCGGTTTTCTTTTCGCGGTCGCTTATTTCGGCGATAAGCACGTCAAATCGCGAAATCTGACCGGCGGTCGGCCGACGATTTATGCGCTGTCGCTTGCCGTCTATTGCACCTCCTGGACCTTCTTCGGCAGTGTCGGTCTTGCCACCACGAGCGGTCTCGACTTCCTCGCCGTCTATCTCGGGCCGATCTTCGTCTTCGCCTTTGGGCGGCCACTGATCGAACGGATCGTAAAGCTCAGCAAGTCTCAGAACATTACCTCGATCGCCGATTTCCTCTCGGCGCGCTACGGCAAGAATTCCGCCGTCGGCGCCGTCGTGACGGTCATCGCCGTCGCCGGCGTGCTGCCCTATATCGCCCTGCAGTTGAAGGCTGTCTCACAGTCGGTCGCGACGGTCGTCCAGCCGACCTTCTATGCCCCGTTCCTGCCCGGCGCCGACCCGTTCGGGGACGCCACTTTCCTGATCGCCATCACCATGGCGCTGTTCGCGGTCCTCTTCGGCACGCGCCATGTCGATGCGACCGAGCACCAGGAAGGCCTGATGCTCGCGATTGCGACGGAGTCGGTGGTGAAAATTGCCGCCTTCCTGATCGTCGGCACCTTCATCACCTATTGGCTGTTCGGGGGGATCGGTCCCCTGATGGACAGGGCCGCCGAGCATCCCGACATCATCGGCCTTTTTGCGAAGGGCTTTCATGGCGGGAATTGGATAACCGTCACCTTCCTCAGCGCAGTCTGTATTCTCCTGCTGACACGCCAGTTTCACGTGACCATCGTGGAGAACAACTCCGAGCGCGAAATCGGGCGGGCGACCTGGCTGTTTCCGCTTTATCTGATTGCGATCAATATTTTCGTCGTTCCGATCGCCGTTGCGGGCCTTCTCACCTTCCGGGACGGAAGCGTCGATGCCGATATGTATATGCTGGCGCTGCCGATCACAAATGGCGGGGGGATTTTAACGATCATCGCCTTTGTGGGCGGCCTGTCGGCGGCGACGGCGATGGTCATCGTGGAGTCGGTCGCTCTCTCCATCATGATTTGTAACGATCTGGTGGTTCCGGTCATCTTGCATCGCTTCAAGCTGGCCGATGGCGAGCAGGGCGATCTGAGCGGGCTCCTGCTTCACATCCGCCGGATTGCGATCTTCGCCATCTTGCTGCTCGCCTATCTGTTCTATCACCTTGTCGGCGACACCTATGGCCTGGCGCGCATCGGGCTCTTATCCTTCGCGGCGATCGCACAGTTCGCGCCGGCCTTTTTCGGCGGCCTCATCTGGCGCAACGCGACCGCACGCGGCGCGGTGGCCGGCATTTTGGCGGGATTCGGCATGTGGGCCTACACGCTGCTGATCCCCTATTTCGTCCAGGCCGGCATTCTGACCTCAGACATCATGCAGGAGGGGCTTTTCGGGTTGCAGCTCCTGCGCCCCGAGGCGCTGTTCGGCTTGGAACTCGACCCCCTTCCTCACGGCGTCCTCTGGAGCATGATGGCGAATGTTGCCGCCTACATTCTGGTTTCGAAGCTGCGCGCGCCGGAACCGATCGAGCGGCTCCAGGCCAATATCTTCATCGAAAGGAACTTCGTCCGCTCAACCGCGCCTTCATTCCGGGCGTGGCGGACCTCGGTCACGGTCGGCGATCTCATGCAGACCGTCGGCCGCTATCTCGGCGAGGAGCGTACCGAGAGATCCTTCACCGACTATATGACCACCCGGAACATGGACCTGGCGCCGAAAGCCGAGGCGGACATCCATCTGATGCGCTTTGCCGAGAATCTGCTCGCAAGCGCCATCGGCACCGCCTCCTCGCGGCTCGTCATGTCGCTCACGCTGAGACGGCACGATGTCGGCATGAAATCGGCGCTGAAGCTTCTCGATGATGCCTCGGAAGCCATTCAATATAATCGCGATCTGCTCCAATCGGCGATCGACCACGTCCATCAGGGCATTGCGGTGTTCGACCGTAATCTGCAGCTGATTTGCTGGAATCGCGAATTCCGGGAAATGCTGAAGCTGCCTCAGAGCCTCGGCCGGGTGGGCGTCACGCTCGATAAGGTCGTGCGCCATCTCGCCGGACGGGTGGTGAAGGATCCGGCGCGCCTTGAGAGCTTCGTGTCGAACCGGTTGCGCAAATATATCGTCACTCTGGAGACCTTTCACGAGAGGCTCGACGATGGCAGGCGGGTGGTCGAGGTGCGCACCAACGCCATGCCGCAGGGCGGTATCGTGACCACCTTTACCGATATTACCGACCGGGTTGCCGCCGCGAACGCGCTGGAGCGCGCCAATGAAACGCTGGAGCGCCGGGTCCGGGAACGCACGGCGGAGCTGACGCAGGTCAACATGGCGCTTGCCGAAGCCAAGATCAAAGCGGACGAGGCCAATCTGGACAAGACGCGCTTTCTCGCTGCCGCCAGCCACGACATTCTGCAGCCTCTGAATGCGGCGAGGCTCTATACGACAAGCCTTATCGAACGGAAGGCGCCGGAGGAGCTTCAGCATTTGGCGAACAATGTCGACGCCTCGCTGGAAGCCGTGGAAGAGATTCTCAATGCGCTTCTCGACATCTCGCGGCTCGATACCGGCGCGCTCAAGCCTGAGATCGGGACATTTACGCTCAGCGAGCTCCTGCAGCAGCTCAAGGTCGAGTTCGAGCCGCTGGCGGAAGGCAGAGGGCTTGAACTCATCGTGATGCCCTGCAGCCTGACCGTGCAGTCGGACCGCCGGCTGCTGCGCCGGGTTCTGCAGAATTTCCTCTCCAATGCCATCAAATACACCAAGAAAGGCAAGGTGCTGCTCGGCTGCCGGCGCCGAGGCAGGGATTTGCGGATCGAGGTCCACGATACTGGCAGCGGCATTCCGCCGGACAAGCATGAGGTGATCTTCAAGGAATTTCACCGCCTGAACTCCGGAGCGCCGAGCGTTCACGGAATCGGGTTGGGCCTGTCGATTGTGGAGCGGATCAGCCGTATGCTCGACCATCCGATCCATCTGTTCTCAAAGCCCGGTGTGGGATCGGTTTTCGGTCTGATAGTCCCGATTGCCGATCAGGTAAGCGCCGAGCGGCGTGTGGCCTTTGTGAGCCCGGGACAGTGGGGAAGCCTTGAGGGTTGCACGGTTCTCTGCATCGACAATGAGCCGGCGATCCTGGATGGAATGGGCATGCTTCTTCAGAACTGGCGATGCCGGGTGCTGAAGGCCGTCGGTCTTGCGCAGGCGCTGCAGCTGATCGCGGAGGAGGCCGCGATGCCCGACATGATTCTGGCCGATTACCATCTGGAGGAAGAAACCGGAATCGATTGCATCGACACGATCAGGCGCGAAGCGGGCTACGCCGTCCCCGCCATTCTTATTACTGCGGATCGTTCGCCCGATGTCGAGGCGCAGGCGCGCGGCAAGCAACTCTATCTGCTACGCAAGCCGATCAAGCCGGCGGCGCTCCGGGCGCTGATGAGCCGGTTGCATCTGCGCCGTGCGGCGGCCGAATAGCCGTCCCGCCATCGGATGGGATGTCAGAGCGAGTCCGCTTTGATATCGCCGAACTCGCCGCTCTCGATCTTCTTCACCGCAATCACGGCCTGCGTCCGGCTCTCGACATGCAGCTTCTGCAATATGGCCGAGACATGGGCCTTGACCGTCGCCTCCGACACGCCGAGCTGATAGGCGATCTGCTTGTTGAGCAGGCCTTCTCCCAGCATCATCAGTACACGGACCTGCTGCGGGGTAAGCGTCGAGAGCCTTTCGACGAGAGCCGCCGTGTCGGGCGCATCGGCCAAATCCATGTCGCCGTCGGCTGGCGCCCAGATTTCCCCCTGCAGGACGGCGGCAATCGCCTTCTGAATCGTCGGGACGGGCGAGGATTTGGGAATGAAACCCGATGCGCCGAAATCGAGGCAGCGGCGGATCGTCGAGGGGCTTTCATTGGCCGATACGACAACGACGGGAATGCCGGGGTCGAGCGAGCGCAGATAAAGAAGGCCGGAATATCCTTGCACCCCCGGCATGCTAAGGTCGAGCAGCACCAGGTCGACATCGCCTTCGTTCAGGATCTTGCTCAGCTCTTCCAATGAGCCCGCTTCGCTGAGCCGCAGATCGGCGAAACTCGTCGCAAGTACCTGTTTGAGCGCGTCGCGGAACAGCGGATGATCGTCAACGATGGCAATATGATGCTGAGTCATCGCGGTTTTTCAGGGCTTGTCTTCGCGCATCGGAATCTAAGACTGAATTCTGTATAACAAATTAGCGTCTTTTTCGGCCTAAGGCCAAGCTTTGCCTTTATTTTACCATAAGACGCCCGTGCCCTGTGTTAAGTGTGTCCGGCCCCGAAGGCAAGCAGCGGCTTGGCTCGGGCCTTCGCCGATAGGCTGAGAAGGAACAGACCGACATGATCGATGAGGAACAGCGCCACCGTCACGCAAAGCGTTCTCTGAAACTCGTCGTGGTAACCCTGGCGCTTTTCGGCATTCTGGTGCTCATCGTGCCGCTTGCGGCGCCGGCGCTGAACGGCTACTCCTTTCTGCGCTTTCCGCTTGGGCTGTTCCTCGCCACGCAGGGCGCCGTTGCGGGTGTGGTCGCCGTGATCTACTGGGCGGCGGCGCGGCAGGATCATCTCGACCGGCAGCATGGGCTGGTCAGCGAGCTTTAGCCTGTCACGCAAGTCCTTTTCAATGAGTGGCGCGTCCCGACTCCGGACGTATGCCAGCTCGGAAACACCGATGTCACTGAATACGAGCTATCCAACGTCCACCCCCCGGCTCGGCACCGGATTCAGTATCTTCACGAGCGCCTTTGCGTGCCTCGTTGTCATGCTGATCATTCTTGAGCAACTCGGGCTCGCGCAGGACACGATCAGCCAGCTCATCATCGCCTTGCCGGTTTTGTTCTATGCGGCGATCGGCATCCTGGTGCGCACGACCAGCGTCGAGGACTTCTTCATCTCCGGCGCACGCGTGCCGCCGCTCTATAATGGCTTTGCGCTGTCCGCGAATCTGGTGAGCGGCGCAGGCCTTCTCGGCCTCATCGGCTGTTTCTTCTTCATCGGCTATGATGCGCTGCCGGTTCTGCTGGGCTGGTGCGCCGGACTTGGCGTGACGACGATCCTGCTGGCGCCTTATGTCCGAAAGGTCGGGGCCTATACGCTCCCCGGCTTTTTGGGGATACGCTTTTCCAGTTCGCTTCTGAGATTGGTCGCGGCGCTCTTGCTGTTTCCGCCCGTCCTGATGCTGCTCGCCGCCGAATTCCGCATCGGCCAGCTCATTGCCGCAACATTCCTCAATTTCGACTCCCAGCTCATGCTCCAGATCGGCGTCGCCCTTCTGACAGCGAGCGTGATTCTCGGCGGCATGCGTTCGCTTACCTGGACGCAGTGCGCGCAGTTCATCGTTCTCTTACTCGGCATTAGCGTCCCTTTGATTGCGATCTCGGTTCTGCTGACCAATCTTCCCCTCCCGCAGCTCTCCTTCGGCAGCGTGCTTGAGGAAACCAGTCAGCTCGAGGTCGGGCGCGGCCTCATCGATGGTGGAGTGCGGCCGCTCGGCGCGGCGCTCCCAGGCGCGGATCCGGTCGCGCTGACCCGGCCGTTCGTGGCGATCTTCCAGTCCCTCGGCCCCGGCGACTTTCTTGCGCTGACCCTGTGCATCATGCTCGGCACGGCGGTTCTGCCCGCTCAGATCGCCCGCCTCAGCACGCCGCCAAATGTCTCGGGCGTGCGCAAGTCCTTCGGTTGGGCCGCCTTGTTCGTCGGGCTGATCGTGCTGACGATCCCGGCCTATGCCGCCTTCACGAAATTCCAGGTGATGAAACAGCTTCTGGGCGTTCCGGCGGCGCAAATCCCCGATTGGGGCAATCTTCTCTCGCAGCTCGGCCTCATCTCGCTTTCGGCCAATCCGCTTGATCCGGCTCTCGGCGATGCGAAGGTCCTGTTCAACCGCGACAGCGTCGCGCTGATCCTGCCGATTCTGAACGAATTTCCTTTCGTCATGACCGGGCTTGTGGGAGCGGCGGCGCTCGGAGCCGTCCTGGCGGCCGCAGGCGGCCAGCTGGTTTCGCTGGCGACCGCGTTCAGCAATGACATCTTTTATCTGTTCAACCGGTCCACATCGCCCGCCAGGCGCCTCCTGGTCGCCAGGGCCGCGATGATCGTCTTCGCGATCGCCGCTTATTCGGTCACGGTTCGGGGGGATCTCGATCCGCTGCGCCTGATGATCTGGGCGGTGTCGCTTTGTGCGGGATGCTTTTTTGCGCCCCTCGTCATGGCGATATGGTGGCGCGGTCTCACCTGGTTCGGCGCGCTCTCCGGGATGGTCGCAGGCTTCGGCGTGACGGCGGCCTATATCGTCTTGACCGAAGGGGGCGGCGTGCCGTGGCTGGGCATCGATGGCTTGACGGCGGGGGTCATCGGCGTTCCTGTCTCTATTGGAGCGGCCATCCTGGGAAGCACCCTGTCGCCGAAACCGAGTTCGGCGATCCTGGAAATTGCCGACGAAATGCGCGTGCCGAGCGGGGAAACGATCCATGCGCGGCTCACACGGCTTGCCGCGCGGGGCAAGGCGCCAAAGCCATAAGGCAAGAGCCGGAGCCATGCAGGAGCAAAGCCGAAGGCGTCTTTTCCCAGCCATCCAGCCTTATCGAACCGGCACTCTCGCGGTTTCCGAGGTGCATTCGATCTATTTCGAGGAATGCGGCAACCCCGAGGGGAAACCGGTGGTGATGGTCCATGGCGGTCCCGGCGGCGGCACCAACCCGGTCATGCGGCTCTATCACGATCCCGCCCGGTACCGGGTCATTCTCTTCGATCAGCGCGGCTGCGGACGCTCGACCCCTTACGCATCGCTCCAGGACAACACGACCTGGCATCTGGTGTCGGACATGGAGGCCTTGCGCGCCCATCTCGGCATTGAGCGATGGCAGCTTTGCGGCGGCTCCTGGGGATCGACCCTGTCGCTCGCCTACGCACAATCGCACCCGGCGCGTGTGACCGAGCTCATTCTGCGCGGCATCTTTCTTCTGCGTCGCGCCGAGGTGGAATGGTTCTATCAGGACGGCTGCAGCTGGATCTTCCCCGACGCCTTCAACGACTATGCGGCCGTGATTCCGCCGGAGGAGCGCGGCGACATGATCGCGGCCTATTATCGGCGTTTGACCGAAGGGCCTGTGGAGACCCAGCTTGAGGCCGCCCGCGCATGGAGCGCATGGGAGGGGACAACGCTCTCCCTGATGGAAGATCCCGACCGGGTGCGAAGGTTCCGCCAAGATCGCTACGCGCTCGCATTTGCGAAAATCGAGGCGCACTACTTCTTCAATAAGGGCTTCCTGACAAGCGATGACCAGCTTTTGGCCGGAGCGGAGAAGATCCGGCACATTCCCGGCGTGATCGTGCATGGACGGTACGATGTTGTAACCCCGGCGCGCAACGCCTGGGACCTGAAGCGGGCCTGGCCCGAGGCCGATCTGCGGATCGTTCCCGATGCCGGCCACGCCATGACCGAGCCGGGAATTGTTCATGAAATCGTTGAAGCGGCCGAGCGTTTTGCTGCTATCGAGCACCAGTAGCGCGGCCCATGCGCGATAAACGGATTCGACGGAAATGCGTTAAAGGATTACAACCTGCCTTGAAGATGATCGAAAAGAACCCGGGGGCACTGACCGATGACTTGGGCCATTTTCGGGTCAGCCTTTGCAGCGCTGGCCGTTCTTAACATCCTCCTCGCACTGACTGCCTTCACGGATGTCGTAGAGCTTTGGCCCACACCCAAGGAGGGGAGCTGGCAAAGCGATACTTTCTGGACGCTGTTTCGGGGCGGGCTCAGCCTCACAATATTGCTCGGCATCTGGCAGTTTGCAGCGGCCCACAGCTATGGCGCCGAAACGATCATCGGCATGCCGCTCGCCTTGATCGGTTTCGTCCTCACCATATACGGCTATTTCGATCTGGGCCTTGAGAACACCTATTGCGCGGATGAGGGGCTGGTGACGTCGGGCCTTTACCGCTACAGCCGCAATCCGCAATATGTCGCCTCGATCCTGGGCTTCATTGGCTTCGCCATTGCGGTCGCCACCTTCGAGACGGCGGCGCTCTCCACGCTTGCCATCGGCGTCTATGTCTTGGTGGCTTTCGCGCAAGAGCCCTGGCTGGCCCGCGCCTATGGCGACAGCTATGAGGCCTATAAAAGGACGACGCCGCGGTTTTTCAGTCTCACGAAGCTGGTCGACAGGCTTGTTCCCGCGGAGCGCTGATCATTCCGCCGCGACTGGAACAGCGGCCATCTCTTCGAGCCGAAGCTGGCGGAGCGCGTCAAAGATGACGGCGACCCCGGCGCCCGGCACGATCGCGCCCTCGGTCAGCCGGCGCCGGAAAGCCCGGGCCCCCGGCATTCCATTGGCCAGCCCCATCATATGACGTGTGATTGCCGAAAGCCGCTCTCCCGAGGCAAGCTGGCGTTCGATATAGGGGATCATCCTCAGGATCGGCGCGGCAGGATGGGCGCTTTGCGGCGGCGTCCCGAAAAAGCGCGAATCGACCTCGGTCAGAAGGCCAGGGCTCTGATATGCGGCGCGGCCCAGCATCACGCCATCGACATGCGCAAGGTGCTGTTCGGCCTCGGCAAGCGTCCTGATCCCGCCATTGATGACGATCGTCAGATCCGGGCGCGCGGCTTTCAGCCGGTATACGCGGGCGCAATCGAGCGGCGGCACGTCGCGATTCTGCTTCGGACTGAGGCCGTCGAGCCAGGCCTTGCGGGCATGAACGATGAAGGTTTCGCAGCCCGCCGCAGCAACTCTGTCGATGAAATGGGCAAAATCGGCCTCGCTGTCCTGCTCGTCGATGCCGATCCGGCACTTGACGGTGACCGGCACCCGGACCGCTTCGCGCGTGGCGCCGACGCACTCGGCGACGAGCGCCGGCTCCGCCATCAAACAGGCGCCGAAACGCCCCGCCTGCACGCGATCCGAGGGACAGCCAACATTGAGATTGATCTCGTCATAGCCGAACGCTTCACCGATCCGGGCCGCTTCGGCAAGTTCGCGCGGATCGCTTCCACCGATCTGCAGCGCGACCGGGTGCTCCGCCGCATCGAAGCCAATGAGCTTTTCACGTTTGCCGTGAATAATGGCCGGCGCCGTGACCATCTCCGTATAGAGCAAGGCATGGCGCGTGAGCTGGCGGTGGAAATAGCGGCAATGCCGGTCCGTCCACTCCATCATCGGCGCGACGCAAAATCTATGGTCCACTCTCTGCGGCATAGGAAAAAGCTCGTTCGGCAGATGGGCGAAATCAATAGCAGCGTGCGGCCGATTTGAAAATAAAGCTTGCGGTAGCCGGCCGTCGGGGCGTATCAATCGCTATATTCGAGTGAATACATCGAGGAAGGAGCGCGATGACCGATCGTTTGCCGGCCTGCCAGCGTTTTTTCCGCGGCAGACCCTTCGCTGCAGCCGCCATTGTAATTCTCGGCTTGCTCGGCGCGACGGGAAGCCTCCAGGCAGGCGAGACGAATGTCGCAGTCGCCGCCAATTTCACCGAGGCCGCCAGGGAAATCGGCGCCTTGTTCGAAAAGCGAACCGGGCACAAGGCGATTTTCAGCTTCGGATCGACGGGTCAGCTCTACACGCAGATCACTCAGGGTGCCCCGTTCGAGGTGTTTCTGGCCGCCGATCAGAAGCGGCCCGAAAAAGCCGTCAATGAGGGCCTAGCTGTAGCGGACAGCCGTTTCACCTACGCCACCGGCCGGATCGTGCTTTTCAGCGGGGACGAAGAGCTGGTGAAGGGCGAGCAGACTCTGAGAAACGGCGATTTCACCAAGATCGCCATCGCGAATCCGGTTACAGCCCCCTATGGAGCGGCCGCCGTCGAGGCGATGAAAGCGCTCGGCGTTTACGATGAGCTTTCGGCCAAGATCGTGCGTGGCAATAACATTGCGCAGACCTACCAATTCGTCGCGACGGGCAATGCCGAGCTCGGCTTCGTCGCGCTCTCCCAGCTTGCGGGCAAGGAGGGCGGTTCTCGATGGATCGTGCCGGCAAGGCTTTATCCGATCATTGCGCAGGACGCCGTGCTTCTCAAACAGGGCGCTGGGAATGAAGCGGCGCGCGCATTTTTCGGTTTCCTGAAAAGCCCCGAGGCTCGTGCCGTTAAGAAAAAATTCGGCTACGGCGCGGGCGACTAGTCCCATGGCTTCCTCATGCCCGAACTTGCCGAACTCTGGTCGCCGATCTGGCTGACACTAAAGCTGGCGTTCACCACCACCATCATTCTCCTGATCGTGGGAACGCCGATTGCCTGGTGGCTGGCACGGTCGACTGCGAAATGGAAGGAAGCGGTCGCCGCCATCGTCGCGCTCCCGCTCGTCTTGCCGCCAACCGTTCTCGGCTTCTATCTGCTGATCGTTCTCGGACCCGAAGGGCCCGGTGGCTGGCTCGCCGGCTTTGCGGGCAACCGTTCGCTCGCCTTCACATTCGAGGGGCTGGTGATCGGCTCGGTCATCTACTCCATGCCATTTGTCGTGCAGCCGATCCGCAACGCTTTCGAAGCCTTCGGCGATCGTCCGCTGGAAGTCGCCGCAACCTTGCGCGCCTCGCCCTTGGACCGCTTCTGGAGCGTCGCCGTCCCGCTTGCCCGGCCGGGCTTGCTGACCGGTGCGGTGCTGGGCTTTGCTCACACGGTCGGCGAATTTGGCGTCGTGCTGATGATCGGCGGCAATATTCCGGGCGAAACCACGGTCCTGTCCGTCGCGATCTACGACTATGTCGAGACGCTGGAATGGACGAAGGCCCATATTCTCGCCGGAGGCCTGCTCGCCTTTGCGTTCACGGTGATCCTCTCGATGATGCTGCTTGAGAAGCGGATAGGGCGATCGGGCTCATGACCCCTTTGGAGGATCGCATTCATGGGCGCTTCTCGGGAACCCTCGGCGGCTTCACGCTCGATGTCGAGCTCGCGGCGCCGATGCGCGGCATCACGGCGCTTTTCGGTCCCTCCGGCTGCGGCAAGACAACAATTCTGCGCTGCATGGCCGGGCTGCAGAAGCTTGCGGGGACTCTGCGCGTCGGCGGAGATGTCTGGCAGGACGATCAGCGCGGCCTTTTCCGGAAACCCCATGAGCGGCGGATCGGATATGTCTTCCAGGAAGCGAGCCTCTTTTCGCATTTGTCGGTGCGCAAGAATCTGCTTTACGGTCTGAGACGGGCAATCACGAATGGGGCAGGGCCGCTCATCACCGAAGCGGAGGTCGTCGATCTTCTCGGCATCGCCCATCTGCTCTCCCGCTCGCCCCAAGCTCTGTCCGGCGGAGAACGCCAGCGTGTCGCGGTCGGCCGCGCGCTGCTGTCCCAGCCGCGGCTTCTCCTCATGGACGAGCCGCTTTCGGCGCTCGACCGTGCGATGAAGGACGAAGTCCTGCCCTTTCTGGAAGCGCTGCATACCCAGCTCTCCATCCCGATCCTTTACGTCAGCCATGACATGGCCGAGGTGGAGCGGCTTGCCGACAGGCTCATCCTGCTCGAAGGGGGCCGCGTGGTCGCATCCGGGCCGCTGCCGGAGCTGCAGGCCGATCCGAAGCTGCCGCTGCTCCACGCCCCCGACGCGGCCGTCATCCTGGAAGGACACGTCGCCGCGCTCGACAAGGCCTATGCGCTGACGGCGATCTCGGTTGCCGGCGGTCAGCTCGTCGTTCCCGGCCTGCATGGCGGCACGAATGAGCGGATTCGCCTGCGGATCAGCGCGTCCGATATCAGCTTTGCCCTTGCACCGCCCGCCGGGACGACGATACTGAACTGTTTGTCCGCGCGCATTCTGTCTGTCTCCGATCACCCGGAGGGCGGCGAGCAGGTCAATATCATCGCCACGCTGGGCGAAAATGGGCAGGGAGCGCGTATCGTGGCGCGCATCACGCGCAAAAGCCGGGACGCGCTCGAACTCGTTCCCGGCAAGACGGTTTTCGCTCAGATCAAGAGCGTGGCGCTGCTTGCCTCAGCCGCGGGCCGGTCGGCAAGCCATAACTGGAGAAGCCGCCGGGTTTGCGGTCGGGCGCCGGGCATCAGCTGATCGCATTGGAGAGCGCCGTCAGATCGTCCGCTGACCCTTTCTCGGCGCGCCTTTCGACATTGCGGTAGCGCTTCACGATCTCGCGCCCGAGTTCGGTGAGGACGGCGCCACCGCCGCCGCTGCCGCCGGTCTGCTTGACCACGACGGGCGAGATCGCGGCCGCATTCACCGCATCAATGATCATCCAGGCTCTCCGGTAGGACATGCCCATGGCCCGCCCGGCGGCGGAAATCGAGCCGAGTTCGTCAATCAGTTCCATGAGCTGGATCTTGCCCGGCCCCAGATGAAACTTGTCGCCGAATTTGATCCGCAGGGACAGCCGCGGCGCTCCGCGAGGGGCGCCGGGCGTTTTTGCTCTCCGCCGGGAGATCGGCTTGGACGGGCCGGCATCCTTTGTTCTTGTCATTTTTGTGCTCAGTGGCGTGGTCGGTAATTCGCCATCCTAACCATAATCCGGAGAGCCGCGTTTGCGATTCCTTCCCTAGTCACCGGTCAAAACCGCCTTCGATCGGCGATGGGCGAACGCTTCCGGGCAAGGCTATGCTGTTAAGCAATTCGTCGCAGGCAGCCTTGCAAGCGGGCTCAAACTGCAATAATGAACGTTGCATGAATATTGCCCCCTTGGGAACACATTCATATTAAATATTCTGTTTGCAACGTTGTTTGGCGGGTCGGGAGATGCTGAGACGAGAGACCGTCCAGGAGTGAACTCGACCAGTGCAAGCAAAAAAATTCCAATAACCAAATTCGACCAGGATAAACAGCGGGGGCGCTGTTGCTCTTCTTGTTAATACGTAAAGAATAATTGTGTAGATTTGTTTATTTTATGTATGCGCGACTCGGAGGCTTACACTTTCGACGGCAGGGGAAACGCGATCAATGCTTGAAAGTGCCGAAGTGCTACAGCATATGGAGGCGTCGTCAGCCGCACCGCTGGGGCACGAAGCGCGCGAAATTGGAGTCGCTCTGCAATTCGGGAATGCTTTTGGGGCCGGTCGTAAGAAAGGGCTTAACCCTGGGCCGCTCGGCCAAGGGCACAATGCGCATTTGAGAGGCTGGAACGCACCCTCGGCGACCGAGGCCCGGCCGCGGCGACTTTCATATCAATGTGACACCGATACCCGGCAGGAGACCGGGCGTTATTCGGTGGTTACCAAGAGAGCGTCGGTGCAGGCGCCAGAGAAGAACTGAGGACAGCAATGACGGTGTTTCAGTCCATAACCGCGGATCTCAACGGCGCGAAAAGCCTGAATGGCAACGGGGCAAATGCGGTTCTGGGTCGGCAGTATCGGATGATCATGATCAATCCGGCGGGGGCGCCCCAGGGCAAGATCGATGAGCAGCTGCGCAAGCTGGGTTTTGAGCTCGCCTATCTCCCGGAGACCCTTTCCGCGCTCGAGGAGCTTGAGGCGCTTGCGGCGACCTGCAGCGCGGTCATTCTGGACTGGCGATCGGATGCGCCGAAGCGGGGCGAATTCGCCGAAGCGCTCGCCCGCCGGGCCGCCGAAGCGAGCCTTCCCGTATTGACGCTCGGGGCAGCGGGCCGGGCGGAGGACATTCAGCTTGCCTCGGAGGCCGGGCTATCGACGATCATTTCCATGCCTTGCCGGCTCGCCGATCTCAAACAGGCGCTCGATACGCTTCTGAAAAGAGTGCAGCTGGACGAGCCGGCCGGGGAGTTCTGCCTGAACGACGCCGTCAGCCTGCTGGAGAGCTGCAAATTCCGGTTTCGCACGCCGGCCGATGTCGACATGCTCGTCCCGATCATCGCCAGGCTCTTTCCGCATCCCGAGCGCAGCGCCGCCGGGCTCGCCGAGCTGATGATGAATGCCGTCGAACACGGCAATCTGGAAATCGGCCACGAACGCAAAGCGGAATGGGTTGCCCGCGGGATCTATCGCAGCGAGCTGTTGAAACGGCTGCAGACGCCGCCCTATTCGAGCCGCTGGGCCGAGCTGATCGTGAACCGTCGAGACGACGGATTCATGATCGTCATCATGGATGAAGGCTGCGGTTTCTGCTGGCAGGACGTCGTTCACAAGGATCGGCCGGAGGACGGCGCGGTCACCGCTGCCTGCGGCGAAGGCCTTGCCCGGGTCGGCCGCGAAAGCTTCGACGATTTACGCTTCAATCAGATCGGCAATCAGGTGACGGCGTTCATCGCGGATGATACGCAGGCATAAGCGTCGCTTGCGAGTCCGAAGCTCGTTCTGAATCCGACGGACTTTCGGATCTGCATAAGAGCGCACAATCCGCTATAGAAGTGACGTGACATCTCGCCAGGGGCGCTTGACCCTTGGAACGGCCGACATCGCATGACACCGCCACTTCTTCAGCTGAAAGACATCGCCCTGACATTTGGCGGCACGCCGCTTCTTGACGGCGCGGAGATGTCCGTTGCCGAGGGCGAGCGCGTCTGCCTGGTCGGCCGCAACGGTTCGGGCAAGTCGACGCTTCTCAAGATTGCGGCGGGGCTGATCGAGCCCGATCGTGGGACGGTGTTCGTCCAGCCGGGGGCGGTTGTCCGCTATCTGATGCAGGAGGTCGACCTTTCCGGATATGAGACGACGCTTTCCTATGTACACGCCGGTCTGACGGCGAGCGACGATCCCCATCAGGCGCGCTATTTTCTTGAGAAGCTCGGTCTCACAGGCGAGGAAGATCCGGCACGGCTCTCCGGCGGCGAATTACGGCGCGTCGCGCTCGCTCATGTGCTGGCGCCCAGGCCGTCGATCCTGCTGCTCGATGAGCCGACCAACCATCTCGATCTGCCGACCATCGAATGGCTGGAGAGCTGGCTGGCGGCGCAGCGATGCGCGCTCGTCATCGTCAGCCATGACCGGCGGTTTCTGGAAAATCTCTCCCGCACGACCGTCTGGCTCGACCGGGGCACGACGCGCCGCGTTGAGCTGGGTTTCGGCGCTTTCGAGGCCTGGCGCGACGAGCAACTCGCCGAGGAGGAACTCGCCCAGCGCAAGCTCGATCGCAAGATTGCGGCCGAGGAAGACTGGCTGCGCTACGGCGTGACGGCCCGGCGCAAGCGGAATGTCCGGCGGCTTGGCGCGCTGCAGGCCATGCGGCGGCAGCGCCGCGATTATCGGGCGGTGCAAGGCAAGGCGGCCATTGCCGCCGCCGAGGCGGAACAGTCGGGCAAGCTGGTGATCGAGGCGAGCAATGTCGAGAAAGCTTTCGAGGGCCGTCCGGTCGTGACGGATTTCTCGCTGCGTGTTCTGCGCGGCGACCGGATCGGCATTGTCGGACCGAACGGCGCAGGCAAGACGACGCTCATCAATCTGCTGACAGGGGCGCTCGAACCGGATGCAGGAAGCATCCGGCTGGGCGCCAATCTCGAAATGGCGACGCTCGATCAGCGCCGCGAGAGCCTTGTGCCGGATTGGACTTTGGGCGAGGCACTCACCGGCGGGCGCGGCGATCATGTGATCATAGGCGGCCGGCCGCGCCATGTCGTCAGCTATATGAAGGATTTCCTGTTCTCCCCGGAACAGCTGCGGACACCGCTCAGCGTGCTCTCCGGCGGCGAGCGGGCGCGGGTGATGCTGGCCCGCGCCTTGGCCAAGCCCTCGAACTTGCTGGTGCTGGACGAACCGACGAACGATCTCGATCTGGAGACGCTCGACGTGCTGGAGGAGATGGTCGGCGACTATGAGGGCACGGTCATCCTGATCAGTCACGATCGTGATTTTCTCGACCGCATTGTCAATGGCGTCATCGTGCCGGAAGGGGATGGCCGCTGGACCGAATATGCCGGCGGCTACGCCGATATGCTGGCGCAGCGCGGCGCCGACATCTGGTGGCGGCTGGAAAGCGATGCGAAACAGCCGGCCTCCACGAAACCGAAACAGCCCGAGCCCGCGCGCAAACCGGGACGGCGCAAGCTCAGCTTCAACCAGCAGCATGCGCTGAAGACGCTGCCCGGCCGGATCGAGACGCTGCAGGCCAGAGTCCGCGAATTGCAGGACAGGCTCGACGATCCGACGCTCTATTCCCGTGACGCGAAGGCTTTCGCAGACTTTACGGCCGCGCTCGCCGAGGCGGAGGCGGCGTTGCAGGCGGCGGAGACCGAATGGCTGGAGCTGGAGATCCTGCGCGAGGAAATTGAAGCCGCTCCGTGAGCCGAAATGAGAATTTCGCGGAGTTTTCCAGTCGCGGCGTTAATCTTTTGCATGGGTGGCCGGCAAGGTCATATAAAGGTGAGGCAGCGGGCCGGAGTGCCGCCCGCATCCCGCCCCAAGGTCGGGTTAGTAAGACGGGGTTCGGATGAAGATCGACGGTACGCATTACCGGACCATTTGGCTTGCCGCCGATGGATCGTCGGTTGAGATCATCGACCAGACGAAATTGCCGCACGCCTTCGAGATTGCGCGCCTTCAATCGGTGGAGGGCGCCGCGCGGGCGATCAAGACCATGCAGGTTCGCGGGGCGCCTCTGATCGGTGCGACAGCGGCATACGGTCTCTCGCTTGCGCTGCGGGACGATCCCTCGGACGCCAATCTCGACGGCGCGATCGCCCTGCTGGGAGCAACCCGCCCGACGGCCGTCAACCTGCGCTGGGCGCTCGATGAGATGCGCCGCACCCTCCAGCCCCTTTCTCCGGCGCAGCGCGCCGAGACCGCCTATGCCAAAGCCGCGCAGATCTGCGACGAGGATGTGGAAACGAACCGGCTCATCGGCGAGCACGCCCTCCCGCTCGTCCGCGCCCACGCCGAGCGCAAGGGCGGGGAACGCGTCAATATCCTCACCCATTGCAATGCCGGGTGGCTGGCCTGCGTCGATTGGGGGACGGCCCTTTCGCCCATCTATCAGGCGCATGACGCCGGAATTCCCGTCCATGTCTGGGTCGATGAGACGCGGCCCCGCAATCAGGGCGCGGCGCTGACGGCGTTCGAGCTTGGCGCGCATGGCGTGCCGCATACGATCATCGTCGACAATGCGGGCGGCCATCTGATGCAGAGCGGGCAGGTGGATCTCTGCATCACCGGCGCTGACCGCGTCACCGCGAATGGCGATGCGGCCAACAAAATCGGCACCTATCTCAAGGCACTTGCCGCCCGCGACAATGACGTGCCGTTCCACATCACCATTCCCTTCTCCACGATCGACTGGACGCTGGCGGACGGCCGGGCGATACCGATTGAGGAACGCGACGCTTCGGAAGTCACGAAGATGACCGGCCGCAGGGCGGATGGCGCGCTTGCGACGATCGACATTGCCGCGCCGGGCAGCCCGGCGGCGAATCCCGCCTTCGATGTCACCCCCGCCCGGCTGATCACGAGTCTCATCACCGAGCGCGGTATTTGCCGAGCCTCCGCGGAAGGTCTGCGGTCCCTCTACCCCGAGAAGGCCGATGGACAAGCTGCTGCGTAAGCTCGACGCTCCGAAGGAGAATGACCGTGCGCTTCGGCGCACGGTGATCGAGGCTGCCCTCGCCATGAGCCGGGAAGGGCTGAGCCCCGGGCGGTCGGGCAATATTTCGACGCGGACCGTTGGCGGCATGCTGATTACGCCGACCGGCATGACCTATGACGTGCTGCGCGAAGAGAACATCGTTTTCGTCGGCGAAAACGGCAAAACGCGACCGGGATCGCTACAGCCCTCGTCAGAATGGCAAATGCATAACGCGCTCTATGCGATGCGGCCGGAAACCGGGGCGATCGTGCACTGCCATTCAATGGATGCCACGGCGCTGGCCTGCGCGGGCAGGCCGATCCCGGCCTTTCATTATATGGTCGCCGTCGCCGGCGGCGCCGACATTCCGCTCGTGCCCTACGCCACCTTCGGCACGCGCGAGCTGGCCATGAGCGTTGTCGCCGCGCTCAAGGACCGTAAGGCGGCTCTGCTCGCTCATCATGGACAGATCGCCTGCGGCCCGGACCTTGCGGCGGCGCTCGATCTCGCCCGCGAGGTTGAGACGCTCGCCGGACAATATTGCCGGGTGCTCCAGATCGGCGGCGGTCCGCTTCTCGACGCGGCGGAGATGCGCCGCGTGCTTGAGAAGTTCCAAGGGTACGGCCAGCAATAGGCGCTTAATAGAATCGCGCCTGGGCCACTGCGGCGTCGGAGGCTCATGCCGCTTCATCGGTCAGCTGAGATGCTGACCGCTATCCACGCAGATCATCTGCCCCGTGATCGACGGCGTCTCCAGAAGGAAGTGCACCGCAGCGGCAACGTCCTCGGGCGAGGCGCCATGCCCCAGAAGCGTGCCGCGTTGTTCGGCTTCGAATTGCTGGGCCGTCTGATGGATGCTTTGCAGAACCGGACCCGGCGCGATCGCATTCACGCGGATTTTGGGAGCGAGCGCCTGGGCCATGGTTTGCGTCACCCACCAAAGACCGGCCTTGCTGACCGAATAGGAAAAGAACTCCGGCGACGGGTTCAAAACCCGCTGGTCGATGATGTTGATGATGTGGCCACGCTGTCCGGCGGGCAGAGCCTCGGCAAAGCTCTGTGCAAGGAAGACCGGCGCGCGCAGATTGGTGTCGAGATGCGCCTGCCAGCCTGCGGGATCGAGCGTCCCGAGCTCATCCTTGAGGAACAGCGAGGCATTGTTGATCAGGCAGGATGGGGCGCCGAGCATTTCGGCGCAGCGCGGCGCAAGCGCTCGCAGCTGATCGATGTCGGTCAATTCGGCATCGAGCGCGATGGCCTTGCCGCCGAGGCGGTCAATCTCCTCGACGACCGCTGCGGCAGCGTCGGACGAGGA
>Ga0315553_10000357_pt1 | contig 41383 bp, 36 predicted proteins | sample SalMarSW160140MG_FD_203099 | JGI IMG/M metagenome (GOLD analysis project Ga0315553, IMG submission 203099) | Salt marsh sediment microbial communities from the Plum Island Ecosystem LTER, Massachusetts, United States - Salt Marsh Sediment SW1601-40 ...
CGCCGAGATCGACGAGATTGGAGGGCGCGGCGAGCCGCAGCTTCATCAGGGGAATGAGGCTGTGGCCGCCGCCGAGAGGGCGCGCGTCCTCGCCGAGATCGGCGAGAAGGGCGACGGCTTCGTTGACGGATTTCGGGCGGTGGTAGGCGAACGCGCCTGGGATCATGGCTTCCTCCGGAGCGGCTTGCGCCGGCCGATCTCCGCCTGCCGGCGCGCACGGCCCATTTGTCTCGAATGGTCCGGTTCAGTGAAAATGAATCTGGCTGTTGTTGCGGCGCGGCAGCAATCGCGCTTTCACGAGCCGAGGCGGCTCGGCACGAAACGCCGCCAGCGTTGCACGAACTGCGTCAACCAAACTGACGCTTACCGCGAGAGTGCCGGAATTCCGGGGACTCGAACTGCGCGGTGGACGCGTTGTCCCACCGTGTGCTGCGGCGCAAAAAAGGACGCGGCTACGTGACAGCCACGCGCGGCCCGAGGCCGAGTTGCGACTTCAACCCGCCGAAGCGGCTGCGGCTCACCGGCACCGTGTAAGGGTCGTGGCCGGAGAGCTCGATCAGCCCGTGATCGCCGCTTCGCTTCAGGCCCACGACCCGCTCGAGGTTGACGATGTGGCTGCGGTGAACGCGGACGAAGTGCGCGTGGTCGAGCCGCGCTTCGACCTCGCCGATCGGAAGCGGACAGAAGAGCTTCGAGGTGCCGTCGAACACGGTCGTGTAGTGCGCGTTGGCATGGATCGCGACAATGTCGCGAACCGGGACGAAGTGCGTGGTGCCCTCGCGGACGATCGGGAGGAGTCGCGCCGGCGGCGCCGACCCTACCGGAGCGTCGTCGAGAGCCGATTCTTCCGGCCGAGCGGAGTTCGCCTCGGGGTGTGTTGCCAGCGCCGCGACCAAGGGATGCGTGGCACCGTTGCCGACTGCCGGCGAAGTCGCACGATCCACTAAGGGTCGGGCCTCCTCCGGCAGCAGATCACTTGGTGTAGGTTCCTCCTTGCGCCGGTCCGGCACCAGCGCGAGCAGGAAGATGCCTGAGACCGCGAACGCGACGACGGCGACGACGATGGCGAGGAGGTCGGTGGAGAGCGCCGGCGCGTCGAGCAGCACCTCCTCGTGCGGCGTGATCGTGAGGCCGGCCATCGCCGTGTAGTGCATGCCCGATATGGCACAGCCGAGCGCAGTGGCGGAAAGAATCAACGGCGGGCGCCCACTCCTCCCCCCGGCGAGGAAAAGCGCCAGCCCGGAGGCGGCAATGGCGATCGCCACGCTGGCCACCACGAAAGCCGGGGCATGCCGCATGTGCGCGCTCGCGTGAAGCGCCCACATGCCGATGTAGTGCATGGAGACGATGCCAAGCCCCATGAAGACGGCGGACGCGCCGAGCCGCGGCGGCGCGAGCGGCCCTGCGCTCGCGGCGAAGACGGCCGCGCCGACCACGATCACGCAGACGAGGAAAGAGAGCAGCGTCGGCAGGACTAGGTAGTCGACCGGGAACGGCAGACGCACGGCAAGCATGCCGACGAAGTGCATCGCCCAAATGGCCACGGCGAGCGACAAGGCGGCCGCTGCGAGAAGCAGCCGTCGGCGCACGCCTGCCGCTTCGGCCACCTGCACCGCCAGGCTCAGGCCGACATAGGCGCCTTGGATCGCCACGATCACCGAAAGCGCGACGAGCCAAGGCTCGTGCGTCACGCGCATCCAAATCCTCCCTGCCTAATTATTCGCCCCGCGCAGGCGATTGTAAATCGGCACGTCGCGTCTCGCGGTGGCGCTTCTCCTAGATCTTGTGCATGCGGATGATGTCGACGAACGGCTTCAGGATCGGATTCGGGTCGTCCTTGCGCCAGTAACAGGCAAGGCCGATCTTGGTGGTCGGCTCAACCGGCACATAGGCGACGCCGGGATAAGGCATCGTCCCCCAGGTCTTGTGCACCAAGTGCACGCCAAAGCCGGCGGCGACCAGTCCGAGCCGCGACGGCACGGATTGCGCCTCCTGGACGATCCGAGGCGAGAAACCGGCCTTCTGGCAGAGCGAGATGATAAGGTCGTAGACCGTCGCGCCGTTGTCGCGCGGGAACATCACCCACGGCTCGCCGGCAAGCTCATAGAGCTGGAGCCTGTCGACGCGCGCCAGGCGATGCGCCGTCGGCAGCACCGCGATCAGCGGCTCGCGCTCGAGCGCCACGTGCTCGTAACCGCCGAGGGCGCGGATCGGCGGGTGCATGAACCCGACGTCGGCCTCGCCCCGGGTCAACGCTTCAAGCAGCGCGACGGAGTTCAATTCCTTGAACGAAAGCGACACGTCCGGGTAGCTGCGGTGGAACTCGCCGAGGATGTTGGGCAGCGCTCCCAGCATCGCCGAGTTGATCATGCTCACCGTCAGATTGCCGCGACGGCCGCGCGCGCTTTCCCGCGCGCGCACCTTGGCGACATCGGCGTCGCGCAGAAGCTTCTTCGCCTCCTCCAGGAAGACGTGGCCAGCCTCGGTGAGCTTCACGTTCCGCTTGTTGCGATAGAAGAGCACTGCGTCGAGCTCTTCCTCGAGCTGTTTGATTCGCCTGCTGACATGCGGCTGCGCGATTCGGAGCTGCTCGGCGGTGCGGCCGAAATGCAGATGCTCCGAGAGCACCACGAACGTCCGTATTTCCTTGAAATCCACGGCGCTCCCTCCCGCTTGCCAGCGTTCTTGCGACGCCAGCGTCTGATACCATTTTCATATCAGTCGATACCAGAAACGTGCGTTTTTGTCTGTTATGGTTCGTGTCTGATCGGCAGGAACGGTTGCCGCGCCGCCGGATTGAAAGGTTTCGGCCAAAATCCGCGCCCTGCCCAACAAACGGATGCCGCGATGAGCATTCGAAAGGAGGAAGAGCAACCACCTTCAATTCTCGACCGGGACCCTGCGTTCGATGAGCGTCGAGCGCCGCCAAGGTGAAGGGCCCGACAAGCAACAGACGAACCCTCAAAATCGTCGCCGGGCAAGAGCCTGAGTCCTAGGAGGAAACGACATGGCGAAGACTTTCAACAGACGAGAAGCCCTCATCTTCGGCATCGGAGGCGTCGGGGTTTTCGCGCTCACGGCGAACGGCGCGAACGCGCAAGACCAGACGGAGCTCACGTTCTGGACGGTGCGCCTCAACACGCCGGAACTGCAGGCGGCGCTCTTGCCAATCCTGGCACAATTCGAAGCCGAGCATCCCGGGATCAAGATGGTCAACGAGCCGGTCTCCGGCAGCCTCGTCTATCCGAAGTTCCTGACTGCGGTGCGCGGCCAGCTGATGCCCGACATCGCCGAGGCCTACTCGTACCATCCGCTGCAATTCGCCGCCATCGACCAGATGGCCGAGATGGACGACATCATTGCCGATTGGGACGCGGACGGCCGGCTTGCCGATATCGTCAACGAGTTCGCCTACCGGAAGTTCTTCTGGCACGACCATTATTGGGGCGTGCCCTACAACCTCGACCCGCGCGCGATCTTCTACCGCCGCGACATTCTCGATGCCAAGGGGATCAAGCCGCCGACCAATTGGGACGAGTTCCGCGACGCTGCGATCGCATGTCACGATCCCGACAACGGCGTGTTCGGCCTGGTGTTCCCGGCCGGCAACTTCCACATCGCCCAGCACTTCTACATGGGCTTCATGTTCCAGGCCGGCGGCAGCATCCTCGACAAGGACGGCAACCTCGTGTTCGGCACCACGGCGCGCGAGGCCAACATCCAGGCGCTGGTCTACCTCACCGACTTCCACACCAAGCACCACGTCACGCCGGAGGGCATCGGCTCCTACAATACCGACGACGCGCACACGATTTTCGCGCAGGGCCGCGCCGCTTTCGGCATGGCAACCGGTCGGTTGCTCGGCCAGATCAAGAAGGAGAACCCGGACCTCGTCGAGAGGACCGGTATCCTGGAGACGCTGCAGGGACCGAAGGCGAAGCTGACGGCCGGATTCTACAACCCGATGTTCGTGTGGAAGTACAGCCCCAATGTCGAGGCTGCCAAGACCTTCGTGCGCTGGTTCATCCAGCCGGGTCGTCTGGAACCGGTCTACGACGCGGTGCCTGGTCAGCACTGGCCCATCTTCAAGTCGGAGTTCAACACGCCGCGCGTGCAACAGGACCGACTTCTTGGAGAGATGCTGCAGAAGGTGATCCCGTACACCACGGACTTTGCCTATCCCGGCACCGGCGTTCCCGAGATGGGCGTTATCGACGGAGAGAAGCTGTTCGCCGCGCCGGTCAACGAGGTTGTCGTCGGCACCAAGACGCCGGAGCAGGCGGTCGACGACGCGCACAAAGCGATGGCGGAAGTGTTTGCCTCTTAAGTCACCTCCCGCCCCTTCGACGTCGGGCCGCGCGCCCGGCGCCGAAGGGTGCATCCGCCGGATCTGAGACAGATGTCAAACAGGCGCGCGTTCTTCGCGTACTATCTCATACTTCCGTCGCTCGTGCTGATCGTGCTGCTGAACCTTTATCCGCTGATAGAGGGCATCATCGTCAGCATGCAGAACCAGAACATGATGCGGGCGAACCAGACCGCGTTCGTGGGCTTCAAGCACTACGACCGCGCGCTGTTCCAAAGCATCGACTTCTGGGGAAGCCTCGGTCGCACGGTCGTGTGGACGGCCGGCTCCGTCGCCGGCGCCTACCTGGTCGGCCTCTCGCTCGCGCTTCTACTCAACATGCAGATTCGCGGCCGCGGATTCTTCCGCGCACTGTTCCTCATTCCATGGGTTGTTCCGGAAGTCGTCACGGCGCTCCTGTGGAAGTGGTGCTACAGCGACGAATTCGGCATCATCAACTTCCTACTTGCCCGGGTTGGCTTGCTGGAAAAACCGATCCCGTGGCTGTCGAACCCCGACATCGCCATGCCGGCGGTCATCGTCGTGCAAGTCTGGAAGCTCTACCCGGTCATGACGATCGTGCTCTTGGCAGCGCTGCAGAACGTGCCAAACGAACTGCACGAGGCGGCAAGCATCGACGGCGCCGGAGTCTGGCAGCGGCTGCGTTACGTCACCTTGCCGCTCATCCGTTCAGCCAGCGTCATCATCACGATGCTCGGCGCCATCTGGACATTCCAGAACTTCGACATCGTCTATCTGCTCACCGGCGGCGGCCCGGCCGACGCGACACAGATCCTTCCCACGCTGGTCTACGAGAAGGCGTTCTGGGCGCTGGAGATCGGCTATGCCTCGGCGCTCGGCGTATTGATCCTGATCTGCCTGATGGTGATGAGCGTGCTCTACCTGCTCGTCTACCGCTCACAGGCGCAGGCTGAGCCGGCATAGGACGCGGGGCGCGATGACCACCACCTACACGCCGGCGCTCGAATCCCCCCGCTCCACGGCCCAGCCCATCAACTACCGCCGGATCGCGACGCTGGCTGCGACCTATGCCGTCCTCATGATCGCGGCCATCATCATCCTCTTCCCGATCTACTGGATGGTGGCGTCTTCGCTGAAGCCGCAGAACGAGATGTTCGCGCGCCATATGACGATGCTGCCGATCAACTGGACGTTGGAGAACTACATCAACGTCTGGGTGAACACCGATTTTCCGACCTATTTCTTCAACAGCTTCAAGGTGGCTTCGATCACCACGGCGTGCAGCGTCATCGTGTCGATGTACGCAGCGTACGCGATCGCACGCATCAACTTCCGCGGCCGCTATGCCTTCGGCCTGGTGCTGCTGGTGACGCAGATGTTCCCGCACATCATGCTGGTGGTGCCGCTGTTCCTCATCATCCAGCGCCTCGGCCTGTTCAACACCCACGCAGCTCTCATCATCGCCTACACCGCGTTCTCGCTGCCCTTCTCGATCTGGATGCTGCGCGGTTTTTTCGAGGCCATCCCGAAGGAGCTGGAGGACGCCGCGGCGATCGACGGCGCATCGCAGCTCGGAACCTTCCATAAGATTATCCTGCCCCTCGCCGGGCCGGGCCTCGCGGCGGTGGCGATGTATACGTTCATCCGTGCGTGGAACGAGTTCCTGTTCGCGCTTGTCTTCCTGCAGTCGAGCTCGCTGAGGACGCTGCCGCTCGGCCTGGCCTCGTTCCAGGAGGAGTACACCTACCGCTGGGACCTGATGCTGGCCGGCGGCAGCATCATTGCCGTCCCGGTGCTGTTCTTCTTCCTGCTCATGCAGCGGTTCATCGTGCAAGGGCTCGTCGGGGGCGCCGTCAAGGGCTAGCGCGGCGACCCTTCCCGGAGACCAACATGTCGTCGGCAATTCTCCTGCTCGCCTTCACCACCGCAAGAAGCGCGCACGTCTCGCGCCAGTTCAACCAAGGAGCTCACACATGAAGTTCGGAGCATCGTCCTGGCCGTTCCAATGGGAGCCGCCCTACGAGGACTGCATCCGGCGGATCGCCGGCTGCGGTTTCAAAGCGATCGAGCTGATCGCCTGGAACCCGGACTTCCTCAACAACTATTGGACCAAGCCCAAAGTCGCCGACATCAAGAAGGAGCTGGCGAGCTCGGGCATCGCGCTGTCGCAGTTTGTGCATTCGGTGCACGACCTGTCGAGCCCCGACAAGGACACGCGCGCCGGCGCCCTGGAGAACTGGAAAAAGGCGGTGGGGATCGGCGCCGAGCTCGGCGCGCCGATCATCAACATGGTGGCCTCACATCCTTTCGCCATGCGCGACTCGTTCGAGATTCCGCGCATCACCACCAAACCGCTGGTGCAGAAATACGCCACCAAGGACGTGCCCCGCGGCGTCGACTGGGACCAGAACTTCCGCGACTACGTGGACGGGCTGCGCAAATGCGCCGAGACCTGCGCGGCGGCGGGCGTGCGGATGAGCGTCGAGCCGCACCCCGGGCGCTACCTTGCTAATCACGACGGTGCGCTCAGGCTGTTGGAGCAGGTCGACCATCCGGCGATCGGCATCAATTTCGACCCGAGCCACACCTTCCCGATCGGCGACTTCCCCAACATCTCCGTCTATCGCCTGAACAAGCACATCATCCATCTGCACGTCTCCGACAATGACGGGGTCACCAACGTCCATTGGCGGCCCGGCATGGGCAAGATCGACTGGGTGGCGATGTTCCAGGCGCTGAAAGACGTCGGCTATGACGGCGTCGTGTCGGTCGAGCTGGAAGACGTGCCCGGCGTGTCGCGCGGACCCAACTCGGCGGCCCCCGGCGTCTACCGCAACGTCACGGCGACCGACGAGTTCGTGGCCGAGAGCGTGGCCGGGATGAACTACCTGAAGGGCATCTGCAAGGACCTCGGCATCAACGTCGAGGAGTGAGGACCTTTGCGCGATGCGGCGCCGGCCGTCGCGTCGCGCTTGATAGGGGACGGCGGGCACGGTGCCGCCGCAAGCTAGGATGAAGCAGGCAGTCCTGATCGGCCCCAAGGCGTTTCGGCTGGGCGAGGCGGAGACGCCCTCGCCCGGCCCCGACGACGTGCTCGTCAAGGTTCGCGCCTGCGGGGTCTGCGCCTCCGAGCTCCATGCCTGGCAGGAGGGGGACGGTGCCCCCCGCATGCTCGGCCACGAGGTCGCCGGCGAGGTGGTGGCGCTCGGCGAGCGCGTCGTCGGCTTCGCAGTCGGCGACCGGGTGACCGGGCTCTTCCAGAAGGGGTTTGCCGACCACGCCGTCGCATCCGCCGAGCGGGTCGCGGCCGTGCCCGACAATATCCGCCTTGAGCATGCCTTCGGCGAGCCGCTCGCCTGCGCGGTCAGCGGGGCGGAGCGGACGAAAGTGGCGCTTGGCGACCGCGTCGCGGTCATCGGCCTCGGCTTCATGGGACTCCTGATGCTGCAGCTCGTGCGACTCAAGGGGCCGTCGGAACTCCTCGGAATCGACACCCGCGACGACGCGCTTGCCGCAGGCTTGCGCCTGGGCGCCGACCGCGTGTCGAAGCCGGCCGACGTCGGTCCCGCCGACCGGGTGGTGCTCCCCTACAAGGTGGGCGAGCGCCGCGGCTTCGATGTGGTGGTCGAGGCGACCGGCACGCAGGCAGGCCTGACGTTGGCCGGTGAATTGGTCAAGGAACACGGCGTGCTATCGATCCTCGGCTACCATCAGGGCGGACCGCGCAGCGTCGATATGCAGCTTTGGAACTTCAAGGCACTTGAGGTCTTGAACGCTCACGAGCGCCGCGTCGGCTTCCGCATGGAGTGCATGCGGCGCGGCCTCGCGCTCGCCGACGCTGGCAAGCTCGACCTTGCTTCGATGACCACGCACACCTTCCGCCTTGACCAAGTCGGTGAAGCGTTCGGCGCACTCGCCGGCAAGCCGTCGGGCTTCATCAAGTCGGTCGTTGTGTGCGGAGCCACCTGAGGTCCGTCGCGCAAGCCCCCCGTCACGTCCGCCAAGAAGGGAAAAAATGTCGACCCATCCGTTCGTCTATGTCGGAACCTACAGCGAGCCGATCCTGTTCGGCACCGGTCAGGTGGTGCAGGGCAAGGGGAAAGGCATCTACCTCTTCCGCTTCGACGCGGAAAAAGGTGCGCTGGAGCCGCTCACCGTGAAGGAGGGCGTGCGCAACGCGTCCTATCTGGCGTTCGATCCGGCGCGGAAGTTCCTCTACTGCGTCAACGAGTTCAAAGAATACGAGGGCAAAGTGAGCGGAGCGGTCAGCGCCTTTCACATCAATCCGGAGACGGGCGTCCTCACCTATCTCAACACCAAGGCGAGCCACGGCACCGATCCCTGCCACCTGATCGTCGACAAGACCTCGAAGAACGTGCTCGTGGCCAACTTCGCGAGCGGCTCAGTCTGCGTGCTGCCGATCGACGCGGACGGATCATTGAAAGAGGCGTCGTGCGTCATTCAGCATGAGGGCTCGAGCGTCGATCCGAAGCGCCAGGCCGGGCCGCACGCGCACGCGGTCGAGCTCTCCGCCGACAACCGTTACGCCTTCGTGCCCGAGCTCGGCGCCGACAAGGTGATGATCTACGAGCTCGACGCGGAGCGCGGACAGCTCACGCCCAATCCGAGTCAGCCCTTCGTCAAGACGGCGCCGGGCGCCGGGCCGCGGCAGCTCGTGATGCATCCGAACGGAAAGCTCGCCTTCCTCATCAACGAGCTCAACTCGACGATGACCTCATACCGCTACTACGCGGCAAAGGGCGCGCTGACGGAGATCCAGACGCTGTCGACGCTGCCCTCCGACTTCAAGGGGCAGAGCACCTGCGCGGAAGTGCAGATGCATCCGAGCGGGAAATTCCTCTACGGCTCGAACCGCGGACACGATTCGATCGTGATCTACGCCGTCGATCCGGAGAACGGGATGCTCACGCTGATCGGGCACGAGTCGTCGCGCGGCGAGATCCCGCGCAATTTCGAGGTGAGCCCAACCGGTGAGTTCCTCGCCGCGGCGAACCAGGATTCCGACAACGTCGTGATGTTCCGCGTCGATCAGGCGACGGGAAAGCTTACGCCGACCGGCAGCGTCGTCGAAGCGGGCACGCCGATCTGCGTCAGGTTCTTGTAGGCGCGCGCCGGACCAGCGCGGTCGAGCGAGAACATTGCCCGTCGCGCCGCATTTAGGGCTATGCTCCCCGCCCGTCGTCGCAGAGGGCAGAACCAATGACGGCACCGGCGGTTCGGCGCGCTGACTTTCTGATGGTGCTGGCCTATGCGACGGACTTGGCCACGGGCCAGTCGCGCGATTTCGCGCTCAGGTCTTGCGTTCTGGCGATGCGGATCGCCGAAGCCGCAGGTTTCGACGTCGACATACGGCGGCAAGTCTATCACCAGGCGCTTCTTCGCTACATCGGCTGTAATGCCGACACGCACCTCTTGGCGGCGGCGCTCGGCGACGAGATCGCGCTGCGGCAGGACCTCGCCCGCACCGACATGGGCGACCTTTCCGAGCTTGGCGAAACGATCGCCCGCGCCCTGAAGCGTCTCCTGGCCGACGCGCCGCCGGAGGTGCTGGCGCGGGCGGTCAACGAAGGCGTAGCGGAGGCGCTGCACGCCAGCGTTCCGATCCTCGCCGGGCACTGCGAGGTCGCCAAGAGGATCGCCCAGCGGATCGGACTCTCGGAGGAGATTCAGGAGAATCTCGGCCAGCTTTACGAACGCTGGGACGGACACGGGCTGCCGCGGCACCTTAAGGGCGATGAGGTGAAGCTTCCCGTCGGGCTGGTGACGCTGGCGCAGGACGTGATCGCGCTCAACGAAGGGCATGGCGCCGAGAAGATGGCGGCGATCATCGAGAAGCGCCGCGGCGGCGGCTACGAAGCGGAGCTTGCCGACGTCTTTCTCGCCGATCCCGAACGATTCCTGGAGGGAATGGACGGGCCGGTCACCCCGGAGACGATCCTCGCGCTGGAGCCGCTTCCGCACGCCGTGCTCGACGAGGCGGCGTGCGAGGAGGCCTATCTGGCGATCGCCGATATGGTCGACATGCGCATGCCCTTCACCTTCGGCCACTCACGCGCGGTCGCCGCTCTCGCCGACGCTGCAGGGCGGCACATGGGGCTTCCAGCCTCCGACATCCGCGATATGAGGTGGGCCGCCTATACGCACGACCTCGGCGAGCTGGCGGTACCTGTCTCGACGTGGATGCGCGCTGGCGCGTTGACCGCGCGCGAAAGGGACGCCGCGAATCTTCATCCCTATCACGGCGAGCGCGCGCTCGCGTCGCTTGGGAAAGACGGCGCGCCCGTGGCGGGGCTGGTCCTCAGGCATCACGAGCGCCTCGACGGGAGCGGCTATCACCGCTATGTGCGCGGCAGCGACCTCTCACCTGCCGCGCGCGTCCTTGCCGCCGCCGAAGCCTTCCAGACCGCGCGCGAGGAGCGCCCGTACCGCCCGGCGCTCAGCGGCGCGGCCGCCGCCGCACGGTTGCGCGGCGCCGTCAAAGGCGGAAAGCTCTGCCCCGACGCGGTCGAGGCGGTGCTGACCGCCGCCGGTCAGCCTTCGCGCCGCGAGCCGGCCGAGCGCCCAGCCGGCCTGACGCCGCGCGAAATCGAGGTCCTGAGACTGATCGCCGCCGGGCACACGGCCAAGGAAGCGGCCCACCAGCTCGATATCGCGCCAAAGACCGCCGACAACCACATTCAGAACCTTTATTCCAAGATCGGCGTCACCACCCGGGCCGCCGCTGCGCTTTACGCGCTCGAACACGGCTTCCTTCGACACGGAATGCTCCCGGCATAGGGAGTCCACCCCATGCGCCGGCGGGGGAGTGCCGGCATCCTCCTGAACTAGCCACCGCCGGGCGTTCCGCGGGGCTTGAGATTTTGGAGGACGACGATGAAATACATGATCAGCTGGAACGAGCGCCCGCAGGGATCGCCCGCGGAATACGAGAACGCCCAGCACCGGATTCTCGAGGTCTTCACGCAGTGGCAGGCGCCGGAGAACTTCAAGATCGAGATGTTCGTCGTGCGCGTGGGGGACTGGGGCGGCCACATGCTGGTCGAATGCGACGACCCGCTGGCGGTGCACAAATTCTGCTCGACCTATCCCACCTTCACCATGGAGGCGCGCCCCGTCGTGCCCGTGATGGACGCGGTCCGGGTCGAGCTCGAAGCGATGGCCTGGCGCGACTCGCTGCCGCGCAAATGATGACGCGTTGCACCCGGCTCACCTGAGCCGGGCGGGCTCGCTCACCAGCAGGTGTAGCCGCCGTCAGCGAGCACGATCGAGCCCGTCATCAGGCTGGCGGCGTCGGAGGCGAGGAAGTGCACCACGGAAGCGATCTCGTCGGGTTGGCCGACGCGTCCCATCGGCGTCATCTCGAGCCAGACCTTGTACATCTCCGGGCTCTCATAGATGCCGAATGCGGTGAGCGGCGTCTCGATATAAGTCGGCGCGACGGCGTTGACGCGCACACCCCGCTTGCCCCACTCCGCCGCGAGCGACTTCGTCAGATGGTGCACCGCCGCCTTCGAGGCGTTGTAGAACGATTGCGGCTGCGGCTTGTTGACGATGAAGCCGGACATCGAGCCGATATTGACGATCGAGCCGGAGCCTTGGTTGAGCATGTGGCGGCCGAAGGCGCGGCAGCACCAGAAGACGCCGTCGACGTTGACGTCCATGTGAAAGCGCCAGTGGTCGTCGCTCGTATCCTCGGCGCCGACGTCGCTCCTCGCCACGCCGGCGTTGTTGACGAGGATGTCGACGCGGCCGTGCGCCTTGGCGATCTTGTCGGCCACGGCGTCGACATCCTTCGATTTCGTTACGTCGAGCGTCGCGGCCTCGGCCTTGAGGCCAAGCCCCTTCAACTCCGCGGCCGCCTTCTCGGCATTGTCGCCCGCCATGTCGGCGACGACCACGGTCGCCCCGGCCTCGGCGAGAGCGCGAGCGCAGGCCGCGCCGATCCCCTGCCCCGCGCCGGTCACCACCGCGACCCGGCCATCCAACCTCAACTTCTCCAGATACATCTTTTGTCCTCGGCACTTAGCTTTCGATCGCGCGCCCTTCGGCGTCGAAGCGATGTATACGGTCCTGCCTCGGCGTCAGCCACACCGATTCGCCCGACCTTAGCGAAAATTCGCCCGGGGTGCGCACCGTCAGCCGGCCGATGGCCTCTGCATCGATATGGAAGAACGTATCGGAGCCGAGATGCTCGGCAATGTTGACCTTGCCCTTCCATTTGCCTCGCTCACGCGAGACCTCGAAGTCCTCCGGCCGCACGCCGATTGTCACCGCGCCACCGTTCATGCCGGCGGGCGTCTCGACCAAGTTCATGCGTGGTGAGCCGATGAAGCCGGCGACGAACAGGTTGGCGGGGTGCTCATACAATTCGAGAGGCGTGCCGACCTGCTCGATTTGCCCCGCATTCAGCACGACGATCTTGTCGGCCATGGTCATCGCCTCGACCTGGTCGTGGGTGACATAGACCATCGTCGTCTTGAGCGTGTTGTGGAGCTCGGAGATTTCCAGTCGCATCTGGCCGCGCAGAGCCGCGTCGAGATTTGACAGCGGCTCGTCGAAAAGAAACGCCTTCGGCTCGCGCACAATAGCGCGGCCGATGGCGACGCGCTGGCGCTGGCCGCCGGAGAGCTGGCCCGGCCGCCGGTCGAGATAGTTGGTCAGGTTCAGCGTCTCCGCCGCTTTCTGCACCTTGCGCTCGATCAGGTCCTTCTCTTGGCCGGCCATCTTCAGCGGGAAGGCGATATTACCGCGCACGCTCATGTGCGGATAAAGGGCGTAGGACTGGAACACCATCGACAGCCCGCGTTTCGCGGGCGGCTCCTTGGCGACGTCGACGCCGTCGATCTCGATGGACCCGCCGCTGACGTCCTCGAGCCCAGCGATGAGGCGGAGCAGCGTAGACTTGCCGCAACCGGACGGTCCGACGAAGACGACGAACTCGCCGTCGTCAATTTCGAGATCGACATTGGGGATGACCTCAACCTCGCCGAATATCTTGCGAACGTTGCGCAGTACGATGCTGCCCATCACAAGGCTCCCGAGTTGGCGGCAGAGATCATTTCACGGCACCGAAGGTGAGGCCGCGGACAAGCTGCTTCTGGCTGAACCAGCCGAGCAGCAAAATTGGCGCGATTGCGAGGGTGGAGGCGGCCGAGAGCTTCGCCCAGAAAAGCCCCTCCGGGCTCGAATACGACGCGATGAAGGCGGTGAGCGGAGCGGCCTTGGCGGCCGTGAGGTTCAGCGTCCAGAACGCTTCGTTCCAGGCGAGGATGATGTTGAGGAGCATGGTCGAGGCGATCCCGGGCACCGCCATCGGTAAGAGCACGTAGACGATCTCCTTCCACAGCACCGCCCCGTCCATGCGGCTCGCTTCGAGGATGTCGACAGGGATCTCCTTGAAATAGGTGTAGAGCATCCAGATGACGATCGGCAGATCGATCAGCGCCAGGATGACCGTCAGCCCGCTCAAGGTGTCGAGCAGGCCAAGGTTCTTGAAGATCAGATAGATCGGCACCAGCACGCCGACCGCCGGCATCATCTTGGTGGACAGCATCCACATCAAGATGTCCTTGGTGCGCCGCGTCGGCGAGAACGCCATCGACCAGGCGCCCGGCACCGCGACGAGCAGGGCGAGCAGCGTCGAGCCGCCGGCGATGACCACCGAGTTGAAGAAATGCTTGAAATAGTCAGAGCGCGACTGGACCTCGAAGAAGTTCTCAAGCGTCCAGTGCGGCGGCAGGAACGCCGGCGGAAAGAGTATGGCGTCGCCCTCGGTCTTGAACGAGGTGAGAAGCGTCCACAGGATCGGAAAGAAAATCAGCAACGCCACGAGCCAGGCCAGGATCGTGAAGGTCAATTTTCTTTGCGGTGTGACGGCGCGGGCCATTTCTCTTCCCCTAGGCGTCCAGATTCTTGCCAACGATGCGGATCAGGAAGATCGCGACGATGTTGGCGAGGATGACTGCGATCACGCCGCCCGCCGAGGCGCCGCCGACGTCATAGTCGAGCAACGCCTGATGGTAGATCAGGTAGGCGATGTTGGTCGATGCGTAACCCGGACCGCCGCTGGTCGTGACGAGAATTTCAGCGAACACTGACAGCAGGAAGATCGTCTCTATAAGGATCACCACGGTGATTGCGCGCGCCAAGTGAGGCAGCACGATATAGAGAAACATGCTGATGAAGTTGGCCCCGTCCATCTCCGCCGCTTCCTTGCGCTCCTCGTCGAGCGACTGAAGCGCGGTCAACAGGATCAGCGTCGCGAACGGCAGCCACTCCCACGACACGATCACGATGACGGAAAACAGCGGATAGCTCTCCAGCCACGGGATCGGAGCGATGCCGAACCGCGTCGTGATCCAGGCGAAGATGCCGTAGTTCGGATCGAGCAGCATGTTCTTCCACACCAGCGCGGCAACCGTGGGCATGACGAAGAACGGGGAGATGACGAGGATGCGGACGATGCCTTGCCCGAAGATCGGCTGATCGAGGAGCATCCCGAGAAGAGTACCGCCGATCACGGTGATGGCGAGCACCGAAATCGTAAGGATCAGGGTATTGCCGAAGGCCTGGAAGAACGACGGGTCGGTGAGGAAATAATAGTAGTTCGTCCAGCCTGCGAAGCCGCTGTTGATCGGATTGAGCAGGTTGTAGGTCTGGAACGAATACCACAGCGTCAACGCAAGCGGCACGATCATCCAGACGAAGAGGGCTGCCACGGACGGCACCAGCATGGTACGCGCCAGGCGGCTGGTATTTGCTGTCGCCATGATCCCTCCCCTCGTGTCGTGCGGCGCGCCTCTTCGGGCGGCTCCGTTGCACCGCCACCGCCGCCCGCATTCCTTGTCGGGCGGCCGCGGCATTCTTGAGACGCGCCGGGCTTCGTCCGGCGGAGTTCAAGAGGCTGCCCGGGTAGCGTATCGCGTTTCCGGACAGCCTCTCCTTGGGAGGAAGCTTACTTGATGTAGCCGGCTTTCGTCATGGTGCGGGTGGCTACATCCTGCGCCTGCTTCAAGGCGTCGTCGACGCTGGACTGCCCGGCGAGCGCCGCCGAGAAGATCTGCCCGACCGTGTCGCCGAGACCCTGAAACTCGGGAATGGCAACGAACTGCACGCCGGTATAGGGCACCGGCTTGACTGTCGGGTGCTGCGGGTCGGCAGCCTCGATCGAGGCCAACGTCATCGCCGCGAACGGCGCCGCGCTGATGTAGTCCGGGTTGTTGTAGAGCGAAGTGCGCGTGCCCGGGGGAACGTTGGCCCAGCCTTCCTTGCTGGCAACCAGTTCCGCATAGTGCTTGCTCGTCGCCCAGGAGATGAACTTCTCCGCGGCCTCGGTCTTCTCCGAGCTGGCGGGAATAGCGAGCGACCAGGCCCACAACCAGTTGGCACGCTTGCCGAGGCCCTTATCCGGGGCGAGCGCGAAGCCGACCTTGTCGGCAACAGTCGACGCGTTCGGGTCGGTGACAAACGATCCGGCAACCGTGGCATCGATCCACATGCCGCACTTGCCCTGCTGGAACAAGGTCAGGTTCTCGTTGAAGCCATTGGACGAGGCGCCGGTCGGACCGTCGGCCTTCATCAGGTCGACGTAGAACTGGATGGCGTCGTGCCATTCCGGCGAGTCGAACTGGGGTTGCCACTTCTCATCGAACCAGCGCGCGCCGAACGAGTTCGCCAGTGTCGTCAGGAAAGCCATGTTCTCGCCCCAGCCGGCCTTGCCGCGAAGGCAAATGCCGTTAACGCCGTTGGCGCGGTCGGTCATCTTGTCGGCAGCGTCCTTGATAAAATCCCAGGTCGGCTTGTCGGGCATCGAGAGCCCGGCCTTCTCCATCAGGTCCTTGCGGTACATGACGTAGCTCGACTCGCCGTAAAACGGCGCGGCGTAGAGCTTGCCGTCGTAGCTCAGACCCGCGCGGATCGGCGGCAGCAGATCATCGACATCGTAGTCGGGGCCGAGATTGTCGAGCGCAACGAGCCAACCCTGCTTCGCCCAGATCGGCACCTCGTAGGTTCCGATGGTCAGCACGTCGTACTGGCCGCCCTTGGTGGCGATGTCGGTGGTCACCTTCTGCCGGAGTACGTTCTCTTCCAGAGTCACCCAATTGACCTTGATGTCGGGGTTCATCTGGTCGAAGTCGTCCATCAGCTTCTGCATCCGGATCATGTCGCCGTTGTTGACGGTCGCAATGGTCAGCGTCGTTTCGGCGGAAGCGCCGGCCGTCAGCGCAGCAATTGCGCATGCGCCCAAGAGGGCGCGAAGGGCCATCTTCATGAAGTCCTCCCTTGCATCTGGGCATTTGCCCTTATCGCAGGCAAATGCTCTCAGGGAGGACCGCGACTGTCAATTGAATTTTGCGCACAGCACCGGCAATGTCGCGTCTCCTGGGCTAGGAGAGAAGACGCTCCGCTGTGTATTCGTCCGTGATAAGCCCCGACAGCCATTTGCCTTTCAGCGCCGCAGCGATCGCCCGCACCTTGACCTCTCCCATGGAGACACCAATCGTGAGCCGCTCAACCGGCTGGTCCAGCCGGACACTCGCGACGCGGTCATTTGTCAGACCTTCGATAAGATTGCCCTCGGCATCGAACGCCCAGCCGACGATCTCGCCGACAGCGCCAGCCTTGTTCAGGATCCGCAGCTCCTTGTCCGTGATGAAGCGGTCCTGCAGTAGCGGCGGGTTTTCCGCGAGATCGCCGACGCCGACATAGGTCACGTCGGCGCTGGTGGCGAGGCTGACGACGTGCCTGACCGACGGCTGCTCGAAGAAGAGATCACGCTCGCGCGCCGTGGAGGCGATGACCGGAAGCGGCATCGGATAGTGCGGCGCCTGTACTGCGTCGGCGAAGCGTACGATCACGTCGTAGAATGACGCAGAGCCGTCGGAAGCGATATTGCCGACAAGCGACACGATCTTGTGGTGCGGGCATTCGAGCGGCGTCAGTTGCTCGACTGCGGCGCGCAGCGAGCGCCCGCTGCCGATGGCGACAACGATCGGGTGCAGCGACTTCAGCCGCTGCTCCATGTCGGCGGCGGCCCCCTCGGCAATTCCGACGCTGACCGAATGCGCCGTCGGGTCGCTCGGTACGATCTCGCAAAGCTCCAGCCCGAACCTCTCGGTGAGCCGCGCGGCAAGCTCCATGCAGTGGGCGATCGGATGGTCGAGCCGAACCTTGATCAGCCGCTCCGATACGGCCATCGAGACCAGCCGCTGCGCGGTCTGGCGCGACACGCCGAGCTTCTGCGCCACCTCGTCCTGCGTGTTGCCGGCGACATAGTAGAGCCAGCCGGCGCGCGCGGCGTCGTCGAGGCGGTCGGCGTCGATCTCCGCCTTGCCGCCCCTCTTCCTCGGGTGATGAACGCGGTCCTGCACGCTTTCAACCTAGTCTTCGCGAAGCGCCGCCGCCACCGCTTCCATACTACCGAACACGCGGATATCCGAATCCCGGTTAATCGGCGGCTGAGCCTTGAAATGGCTCCCGCCGACGAACCGCCAGACCTCCATGCCGGCGTTCTTGCCGGCGAGAAGGCCGACCTCGCTGTCCTCGATGACCAGGCAGCGGGCGGGCCGAGCACCGAGGCGCTCGGCGGCATAGAGGAAGAGGTCGGGGGCCGGCTTGCCTCTCGCGACCATCGACGCGCAGAAGACCCTTCCCGCGAAAAACGGCGCCAGCCCGGTCACTTCGAGCGACACGGTAGCGCGCTTTTCGCCGCTGCTCGTCGCCATGCAGAAGGGGCGCATCAGACCGGAAAGCAGTTCCTTGACGCCCGGCATCGGCTGAAGCTCACGCCGGTAGGCCGCGAAGAGCCGCTCAAGGAAATCGCCCTCGAAGCCCTCGGCAAGCTCGCGGCCGACGAGCCGCTGGTAGTCGCTCTCCACGACAGAGAGCGAGCGCCCAAGATAGGTCTTCTTCACGTAGTCGATGTCGACGTTCAGCCCGTGTGCGGCGAGCGTCGCGCGAAGCGTGCCGGTGCTGATCACCTCGCTGTCGATCAGCACGCCGTCGCAGTCGAAAATGATCAGATCAAAGGGGTGCGCCACGCGCTCTCTCTCTCAGGTCGCTCAGATCGGGGCTCAGAGGCGCACGACCTCGCCCGTGCGCACCGACCGGTCGGCGGCGAGCACGATGCGCAGGCTCTTGATCGCATCCTCCATATGATCGGTCAGGTCGACGTCCTCGTCGATCGCGCGGAGGAGGAAGCGCTGCTCTCGCTCGCAGAGGTCGTCGTGGCTCGGCTCGTCGCTGGTCGTGATGCGCTCGTCCTGCTTCGCAAGCGTTCCGTCCGCCTTGAGATCGGCCGGATGAAAGAGGAGCTCGTTGGTCTTGGTATGCGTGTTGATGTCCGCCGATTTGGCGTCGGCAGCCGTCTCGGCCATGACGATCGAGACCGAGCCCTTCGGGCCGATCACATCCTTCACGAAGAACGCCGTTTCGCTCATCATCGGTCCCCAGCCGGCCTCGTACCAGCCGACCGAGCCGTCGTCGAAGGCGACTTCGAAATGCCCGTAATTGTACATGCCCGGCGGCATGTCCTCGGTCAGCCGCGCACCGACCGCGTGCACCGTCAGGGGCGCAGCCCGCGTGATCTGGCACCAGACGTCGACATAGTGCACGCCGCAATCGACGATCGGCGACAGCGTCTTGAGCAGCCGCTTGTGCGTCTCCCATTGGGCACCGCTCGATTGCTGATTGAGGTTCATGCGGAAGACAAGCGGACTGCCGAGCGTCCTGGCCAACTCGATGAAGCGTGTCCAGCTCGGATGGTGGCGCAGGATGTAGCCGACGACGAGCTTGCGCCCGGTTCCTTTCGCCGCGGCGACGACAAGCTCGGCATCGGCGACGGTCTCAGCCAGCGGCTTCTCGACGAACACGTCGGCGCCGCTCTCCATTGCCTTGATGGCGTAGTCGGCATGCGTATCGGACCAAGTGTTGATCGAGACGACGTCCGGCGTAAGCGCCTCAAGCGCATCCTCGTAGCGCGCAAACCGCTCGGCGCCCTCGATCTCGGCCGGGAGCTTCCTCTCGGCGATCCTGCGCTCGCACACTCCGGCGACCTCGAAGCCGTCGATCCGCTGATAAGCGAGCGCATGGCTCATCCCCATATTTCCGAGGCCTACGACAAGGACTCTTTTCGCTCGCATTGCCTTCTCCAATCGAACTCACGTGCCGCGGTTTGGCCAGCCCTCACAGCGTCTGCGTGACCTTCAAGAGGTTGGGCGGACGATCGGGATCCCTCCCCCGGGCGCGCGCGAGCGCGTCGGCGAGCGGATAGAAGCTCTGCACCAAGGTGATCGCCTGAGCAAAGGGGTGAAGGCCGTCGGCAGCCGGCAACCGCAAAAGCTCCCTACCTTCGACCGGTCCCGCGGCGATCACCGGGACACCCCTCGCGGTCAGCCCTTGGGCGAGCTCGCCCAGCGAAGCGAGCGCCTCGTCGCGCTGGCTGAAGAGAACGACCGGAAAATCGGGGCCCGGCAGAGCGAGGGGTCCATGCATCAGCTCCGCGGCGGAGAGCGCCTCGGCGTGAAGGCCGCAGGTCTCCTTCAGCTTGAGCGCCGCCTCCTGCGCGGCCGCATAGCCGGCGCCGCGGCCCACGACGTAGAGGCTGCGCGCATTGCGAAGCGCCGAAACCGCCGCGCTCCAGTCGCACGCCAGTGCATCGCTCAGATCGTCGGGCAGACGCCGCACCGCGGTATCGAGCGCGTTATCGCCGCTCCATGCGGCAACGAGCTGAAGAATGGCGGAAAGCGAGGCGAGATAGGACTTCGTCGCCGCGACGCTCTTCTCCGGGCCGGCGTGAAGCGGCAGCATCACGTCGCAGCGCTCGGCGAGCGGCGACGCGGCGTCGTTGACGAGCGCCACCGTCAGCGCCCCGTCCTCCCGTGCCATGTCGGCGAGCGCCAGAAGATCGGGGCTTCGTCCCGACTGCGAGATCGCGATGAACAGCGCATCGGCCATCTTGAGCCGCGTGCCATAGATCGATCTGACCGACGGACCGACCGATGCGACCACCACGCCAAGGCGAATCTCGATCAGATATTTCGCGAAGGTCGCCGCGCTGTCGGAACTGCCGCGCGCGCAGGTGACGACGAATTTCGGCGGCGCGGCCTTGAGCCGCGCTGCGAGAGCGCGGCAGGCTTCGTCATTCGCCGCGATCAGGCTGGCCACGACATCGGGCGCCTCGGCGGCCTCGGCGTGCATCAAGGTGCCCATCTGTCCTGCTTTCGGTCTGCTCTTCGGTGGCGCGAGGGCCGGCCGGCACAGTTTAGAGCCCCGCCCGGCGCGCCGCCAGTTCACGCCCGGCGCCGCGAGCGTGCGGGGTTTGTCGTCGCCGTCCAGAATGCGGCTCTCGACATTTGCCGCGGCGCGTTCGAACATTGCGACACGCACCACGAGCGCTTGCACCGGTGGGCGGAGGCATCCGACCGGAAAGCGGCGTTTCGGCATCGCGCTCGTCGGCGTCACGAGTCAACAAGGAGTTTCCAATGCCCAAACGGACATCAGGAGTGCGGCGCTTCGCAGCTTTGGCGGGGACAGCGCTGGCGCTGTCGACGCTTGGCGGGTTCGCCAATGCCGAGACCACCCTCACCATCGAAAGCTGGCGCAACGACGACGCGGATCTGTGGACCAACCAGATCATTCCGGCCTTCGAGAAGGATCACCCGGACATCAAGGTCGTGTTCAACCCGACGGCGCCGACCGAATACAATGCAGCGCTGAACTCGCGGCTCGAAGGCGGCTCGGCCGGTGACCTGATCACCTGCCGTCCGTTCGACGCCTCGCTCGACCTCTTCAACAAGGGATATCTGCTGCCGCTCAACGACCTTTCCGGCATGGAGAATTTCTCCGACGTCGCGAAGGTCGCCTGGACCACCGACGACGGCGCGACGACCTTCTGCGTGCCGATGGCCTCGGTGATCCACGGCTTCATCTACAACAAGAGCATCTTCGAGGAGCTTGGGCTGACGCCGCCGAAGACGGTCGACGAGTTCTTCGCCGTCCTCGACAAGATCAAGGCAGACGGCAACTACGTGCCGCTCGATCTCGGCACCGCCGATCAATGGGAAGCCGCCACCATGGGCTTCCAGAACATCGGGCCCAACTACTGGAAGGGCGAGGAAGGCCGAAAGGCGCTGATCGCCGGAACCGCCAAGTTCACCGACCAGCCCTATGTCGACACCTGGGCGCAGATGGCGAAGTGGGCTCCCTATATGGGTGACGGCTACCAGGCGCAGAAATATCCCGACAGCCAAAACCTCTTCACCCTCGGCCGGGCCGCCATCTATCCGGCTGGCTCGTGGGACATCACGACCTTCGAGAAGCAGTCGGACTTCGAGTTCGATGCCTTCCCGCCGCCGGTGCCCGCGGAAGGCGACACCTGCTACATCTCAGACCACGTCGATATCGCCATGGGCATCAACGCCGCCTCGCCCAATGTCGACGCGGCCAAGACGTTCATGTCGTGGGTTGCCTCTCCGGCGTTCGCCGACATCTATGCGAACGCCCTGCCCGGCTTCTTCCCGCTGTCGAAGGCCGAGGTCGACATCAAGGATCCGGTCGCCAAGACCTTCGTCAGCTGGCGGCAGAGCTGCGAGTCGACGATCCGCAACTCCTACCAGATCCTGTCGCGCGGCACGCCGAACCTGGAGAACGAGCTGTGGAACGTCAGCGCGCAGGTGCTGAACGGCACGATGACTCCGGAAAACGCCGCCAAACAGGTCCAGGACGGACTCGACTCCTGGTACAAGCCGATGGCGCAATAGGCGCAATCAAAGGCGGGCCGGGACATCCCGGCCCGCTTCGTTTGAGCTCTGCCCGCGCGGGAGATTTGACTCTCCCCTTCAACGATCCGACAGTCCCGGCATGACGCGATGACCGCGGAACGCAGGGCCTTGCGTCGCGGAAGGGGGCGATGTCGGACACTGTCGAGGAAGCGGCGCTACCTCGGGTCGACACCAGGGAAGCGACACCCTGGACGACTTACATTGTCGCGTTCCTGGCGCCGGCGGCGATCGTCTACACGGTCTTCTCCATCTACCCGCTGATCGACACGATCCGCCTCAGCTTCTACGCTATCGATTCTGCCGGGGAGAGCCACTTCGCCGGGTTCGGCAACTTCATCACGCTGCTGACCGATCCGCATTGGGCGGGGCCGTTCTGGAACGCCTTTCGCAACAACATCGTCTTCTTCATCGTCCACATGGTGGTGCAGAACTCAATCGGGCTCGCGCTGGCCGTGCTCCTGAGCCTGCCGGCGCTGACCGGGCGCAACGTCTATCGGACGCTGATCTTCCTGCCGACGATGCTCTCCGTCGTCATCATCGGCTTCATCTGGCAATTGATCCTGTCGCCGCTCTGGGGCGTGGCGAAGGGCTTCCTCAACGCCTTCTACCTCGGCGGGCTCTTCGCGCCATGGCTCGGGCTCGATGGCACCGCGCTCGTGACGATCTCGCTGATCTCGGTCTGGCAGTTCGTCGGCATCCCGATGATGCTGATCTACGCGGCGCTGCTCAACATCCCGGAAGACCTAGTCGACGCGGCAACGGTCGACGGCGCCAACCAGTGGCACGTCTTCCTCTCGATCAAGCTGCCGCTGATCCTTCCGACGCTCGGCGTGGTCGCCATCCTCACCTTCGTCGGCAACTTCAACGCCTTCGACCTGATCTACACGGTGAAGGGCGCGCTCGCCGGCCCGAATTTCGCCACCGACATCCTCGGCACGTTTTTCTATCGCTCCTTCTTCGGCTACCAGCTCCAGCCGGGCAGCCCGACGATGGGCGCGACCGTGGCGACGATGATGCTGATCATCATCCTGGTCGGCGTGCTCGCCTATCTCTTCGGCGTGCAGCGTCGCCTGCGTCATCATCTCGCCTGAGAGCCGGCCGGTGAACAAGCAGCGCCTCTCCCGCCTCGTCGTTCATGCCGCGCTGGTGCTCTACACCTGCCTGGCGGTCGGACCGATTCTCTTGATCCTGATGAACTCGTTCAAGTCGCGGAAAGCGATCTTCGGCTCACCCCTCTCACCGCCGAGCGAGTCGACCTTCACCCTGGTCGGCTACGATTCGGTGCTCGCGAAGGCCGACTTTGGGCTCTACTTCGTGAACAGCCTGACGGTCACCATCGTCTCGCTCGCTCTGGTTCTCTTGACCGGCGCGATGTGCGCATGGGCGCTCACAGAATATCGTTTCCGCTTCAACGCGGTGATCGGCCTTTACATGGCGATCGGCATCATGGTGCCGATCCGGCTCGGCTCGGTCTCGATCCTGAAGATGATGGTGGGGCTCAAGCTGGTGAACACGCTGACCGCGCTGATCCTCGTCTACACGGCGATGGGTCTGCCACTCGCGATCTTCATTCTCGCGGAGTTCATCCAGCAGGTGCCGCGCGACCTCCGCGACGCCGCGCGCTGCGACGGGGTCAGCGAATACCGCATCTTCTACGCGGTGATCCTGCCGCTCATCCGCCCGGCGCTGGCGACCGTCGCGGTCTTCACCATGGTGCCTATCTGGAACGACCTCTGGTTCCCGCTGATCCTGGCGCCGGGACGGGGAACGCAGACCGTCACGCTCGGCGTCCAGCAATTCATCGGCCAATACGTGACCGATTGGAACGCGGTGCTCGCAGCGCTGTCGCTCGCGATCGCGCCGATTCTCCTCCTCTACGTCCTCTTCTCGCGCAGCCTGGTGCGCGGCCTGACCGCCGGAGCGGTGAAATAATGGCGGAGGTCTCGCTCAAGGGCGTCAGCAAGTCCTTCGGCACCGTCGAGGTCCTGAAGGACATCAATCTCGACGTCGAGGACGGCGCTTTCGTCGTCTTCGTCGGCCCGTCCGGGTGCGGAAAGTCGACGCTGCTCCGCCTGATCGCCGGGCTCGAGAAGACGACCACAGGCGACATCTTCATCGGCGGACGCCGCGTCAACGACGTGCCGCCCGCGGAGCGCAAGATCGCCATGGTCTTCCAATCGTACGCGCTCTATCCGCACATGAGCGTCTACAAGAACATGGCCTTCGGCTTGAAATACGCGAAGGCCGGTCGCGAGGAGATCGACCAGCGCGTGCGTCAGGCGGCGGAGACGCTGCAGCTCACGCCGTATCTCCGCCGCTACCCGCGCGACCTTTCCGGCGGCCAGCGCCAGCGCGTCGCCATCGGCCGCGCCATCGTGCGCGAACCGGCGGTGTTCCTCTTCGACGAGCCGCTGTCGAATCTCGACGCGGCGCTTCGGATCAACACGCGCATCGAGATCGCCAAGCTGCACCGCGCGCTCGGCGCGACGACGATCTACGTGACGCATGACCAGGTCGAGGCGATGACGCTCGCCTCCAAGATCGTCGTCATCAATAAGGGCCAGATCGAGCAGATCGGCACGCCGCTTGATCTCTATCACCGCCCGGCGAAGCTCTTCGTCGCCGGGTTCATCGGCAGCCCGCAGATGAACTTCGTGAAGGCGAAGATCGTCGGCGCCGACGGCGGGCTCACCGCGAAGCTCGATGTCGGCGGAGAGGTGCGCCTGCCCCCTGCCCCCGCCAAGGCGGGCGACGTCGTCACGCTCGGCGTCCGGCCGGAGAATCTCTCCGACCAGCCGGGCGGCGACTTCAGAGTCGCTGGCGCCGTCGACGCGGTTGAGCATCTCGGCGAATCGAGCCTCGTGCACATGCATCTCGACGACGGGACGGTGGTCGTCGTGCGCACGCCGGGCGACAGCGCGGTCGTGCCCGGATCGCGGCTCACGGCGTCGGCGCCGTTGAGTGCAGTCCATGCCTTCGCGCAATCGGGAGCGGCGTTCATCAGCGGTGGGGTCGCCTCGACGAATACCTCCGATCCGGCCTGATCGACGTTCTTCTTAGCGACGACACGGCCCTGGCGGCGGAGCTTGTCCGCGCCTCCGGCGGAACCTCGCCCGGACGACAACCTAGGAATCGCGAGCTCCGCCCGATTTCCGGAATTGACTCTCAGACGAACGTCGATCACGCTCCCAAAACGTTTTGGAAGACGGGAGAAGCGCGCATGACGCCGAGGCGTCGGACCGGCCTGAAGCATCTTGCCTCGGAGCTCGGCCTGTCGATCACCACGGTCTCGCGGGCGCTCGCCGGCTATCCGGATGTGAGCGCCGAAACGCGGCGGCGCGTCGTTCTGGCGGCGGAGGCCTCCAACTACGTGCCGAACCGCGCCGGGCGCATGCTGGTTTCCGGGCGCAGCGACTTCATCGGCATGCTCCTGCCGGTTCGCGGCGACGAGATCGTCGACAGCTACCTGTCGGAGTTCATCGTCGGCCTGAGCAACGGGCTGTCACGCCGCGGGCGCGACCTCTTCCTCGCGGCCGTGCCGCGTGACGAGGACGATCTCGACGTGCTTCAGCATCTCGTCGACAGCCAGCGCGCCGACGCGATCGTTCTTTACAGGACCTTTTGCGACGACCCGCGCGCCCAGTTCCTGCTCGAGCGCCGCGTCCCCTTCATCTCGCATGGGCGGACGCTGACCCACGACATGGACTGCGCCTGGATCGACACCGACGGTCACACCGCTTTCGCACAGGCAACGCGGCTCCTTATGGACCTCGGACATGAGGAGTTCGCGTTCTTCGGGCCGGTGCAGGCCTATGCTTACGCGCACTTCCGCCAGCGCGGCGTCGAGGATGCGCTGCGCGAGCGCAGCCTCGCGCTGAGGCCCGACCGGATCGTCACCGCGCCCGCAGGCGACCACGAGGAAGTGGCAGAGGCTGCCGAGAGGCTGCTCGACCTCACGCCGCGGCCGACCGCCATCTTCGGGGCGAAGGACAAGTTCGCGCTCGCAGTCCTTGAAGCCGCGGCGCGGCGCGGGATCGCAGTTCCCGAGCAATTGTCGGTGATCGGCTTCGACGACTTGCCGGTCGCCGCCTACGCAGCCCCACCGCTTTCGACCTTTGCGCAACGAATGACCGAGAGCGCCGAGATCGTCGCCGACATGATCGTCGACCGGCTGGAGCACGGGCCGCAGGCCGTCGCGCCGCGCCTGATCGAATCGGAATTCGTCGCACGAGCCAGCCACGGCCCGGCGCCGAGTCGCCATCGGCGGTGAGATCGTCCCGCCGCTGAACCAAGAACCTGAAGGGAGGAACAAGATGATACAAACGAAGAGACTTCTGATTGGGGCAGCCGCCATCGCGGCGCTTGTCGTCGGCGCCTCGCTCACCACGCCCGCCGCCGCCGACCCCGTCCTCTTCTGGTCGGACCAGGGCACGCCGGTCGAGGAGCAGCAGCGCATCCGCGACGACGTTCTCGCCGGCTTCGACGGCGAGGTCGACTTCCAGCCGCAGGACCCCGGTCCCTACGTCACGCGCATCCAGGCCGAGGCAGAGGCCGGCAAGGGCACCATCGACCTGATCGGCGGACTGCACGGCGACTTCGCCAGCTTCTCCGACGCCGTCATGGACGTGAGCGACCTCGCAGCGTCGCTGGCGAGCGTCGGCGTCAACGAGACCTACCTCGGCCTCGGCAAGCTCGGATCAGGTGAGCAGAAGTACATCCCGTGGATGCAGGCGACCTACATCATGGCCGCCAACAAGAAGGCGCTCGAATATCTGCCGGAAGGCGCCGACATCAATGCCCTCACCTATGACCAGCTCATCGCCTGGGCGAAGAAGCTCGCCGACGAGACCGGCTCGCCGAAGTTCGGGCTGCCTGCCGGGCCGAAGGGTCTGATCCACCGCTTCTTCCAGGGCTACGCCTATCCCTCCTTCGCCAACTCGGAGGTGACAAAGTTTCGCTCCCCGGAGGCGGTCGCCATGTGGGAGAAAATCAAGGAGCTCTGGGCGGTGACGAGCCCGGCCTCGACCAGCTTCGCCTTCATGCAGGAGCAGCTCCTCTCCGACGAGATCTGGGTCGCCTGGGATCACACGGCGCGCCTCGCCGACGCCTTCAACCAGCGTCCGGACGATTTCGTCGCATTCCCGGCGCCCGCCGGCCCCACGGGGCGCGGCTTCATGCCGGTCGTCGCCGGTCTCGGCATTCCCAAGACCGCACCCGACGTCGACGGCGCGAAGAAGCTCCTCACCTACATGATGCAGCCGACGACACAGATTGCGACGCTGAAGGCGATCGGCTTCTTCCCGGTGGTGAAGGCCGAGCTGCCTGCCGACATGCCGGCTTCCGTCCGTGCCGAAGGCGCGGCGGTCGCCGCACAGTCGGGATCGAGCGATGCCAATCCGGGGCTTCTGCCCGTGGGCCTCGGCGACCTCGGCGGCAAGTTCAACAAGGTCTACGTCGATTCCTTCCAGCAGATCGTGCTGAACGGCGCCGACATCAAGACCGTGCTCGACCAGCAGGCGGACGTGCTTCGCTCGATCATGGAGGAATCGAAGGCGCCGTGCTGGGCGCCCGATGCCATGTCCGACGGGCCCTGCCCGGTCGAATAGGTTCCTCCCGAGGCGCCGGCGGCCCAAACGATCGGCTGCCGGCGCTTTCGAGAGATCCTAGGCGATGGAATCGCGCAGACTTCCCTATCTCCTGCTCTTGCCGGCGACGCTCTTTCTCGTCGTCTTCTTCGTCTATCCGTTCGTACAGGTCGCATTCCAGGCGTTCACCAAGGGCGGCGGCTTCACGCTCGACAATTTCCACGAGATGGTGTCGGACTGGAAGTTCACCACCGCGCTTCGCAACACGCTTCTTCTCGCGGTCGTCATCGTGCCGCTGCAGCTTGCGCTGGCGCTTACGATGGCGTCGATCGTCACGCGGCTCAAAGCGGGACGCGACGTCGTCCTTTACATCTGGACCATCCCGCTCGGCATCTCCGACCTCGCCGCCGGCCTCGTCTGGCTGGCGATCTTCGAGCGCAACGGCTTCTTCAACAGCCTGCTCGCCAATCTCGGGCTGATGAGCGAGCCGACGATCTGGCTCGGCTATCAGAACAAGATCACGCTCTTCGCCGTTGTCGTCATGGCCGAGCTATGGCGCTCGACGGCGATCGTGCTCGTTGTCCTCGTCGCCGGCATGGGCCTCATCCCGAAAGAATATTACGAAGCGGCGGAAGTCTTCGGCGCAGGACCGTGGAAGCGCTTCATCAAGGTCACGCTGCCGCTTCTGAAGCCGAGCATCCAGACGGCGCTGATCTTAAGGACCATCCTCGCCTTCGAGGTCTTCGCGGTGGTCGCGGCGCTCGCCGGCACCAACATGCCGATCCTCATGGGCGAGGTCTACGAGTGGCAGTTCGCGCTGCAGGACCGCAAGGTCGCCGCCGCCTACGCCCTCGTCATCCTGGCGATCTCGATCGGCTTCACGCTCTTCTTCCTGTTCACTCTTAGAACCCGCGACGAGGCGCGCGCATGAGCGTCGCCGCCGCCACTCCTGCCGCATCCGCGGCACGCCCCGTCAGCGCCGGGCGCTGGATGACGATCGCGATCGTCGTTGTGCTTTGCGTCTGGGTGCTGCTTCCGATCTACCTGATCGCGGTCAACGCGCTGAGCGCTCCGGCTGAGGTCACCGGCTGGCCGAAGCGCTTCTACCCGTCGTTCGATTTCGGCAGCATCGAGTTCTTCATCCAGTTCCGCGGCGTCGCTCGCGCGCTGATGAACTCGGTGATCGTCGCCGTCCTGACGATGACCCTCGCGATCGGCCTTGGTGCGCCGGCCGGCTACGCGCTCGCCCGCTTCCGCTTCCGCGGCAAGGAATCGTTCCGCCTGCTGGTGCTGATGACGCGCGCCTTCCCGCTGCCGCTCCTCGCCCTGCCGCTCGCCGTGCTCTTCATCCGCACCGGGCTCGACGACAGCCGCATCGGGCTGGCGCTGGTGCACACGACGCTGGCGTTGCCCTTCGCCATCCTCATCACCTTCTCGTTGTTCCTGTCGATCCCCTACGAGCTCGAGGAAGCCGCCTTCACGCTCGGCTGCACGCGGCTGCAGGCATTCCGCAAGGTCGTCCTGCCGCTGGCGCTTCCCGGCATCGCCGCCTCCGGCGTCTTCGCCTTCGTCACCTCGTGGAACGAGGTCTTTGCCGCGGCGGTGCTGACGATCCAGAACAAGACGCTGACGGCCTTCCTGCTGCAGAGCCTCGACTACTCGCCGCTGCCGCTGAAGTTCGCCGGCGGCGCCGTGCTCGTCATCCCCGCGCTCGTCTTCCTCTTCGCGGTGCGCAAGTACCTCTTCTCCCTTTGGGGCATTGCCAACCGCTGACGCCGGAGCCAAGCCATGGCCGAGATCGACATCAGGAACGTCGTCAAGCGGTTCGGGAGCTACACGGCACTCGAGCGGGTCGACCTCGACGTCGCCGACCGCGAGTTCCTGGTGCTGCTCGGCGCGTCGGGTTGCGGCAAGACCACGCTTCTGCGCTTGATCGCCGGGCTGGATACGCCGAGCGAAGGCGAGATCAAGATCGGCGGCAAGCGCGTCAACGAGTTGCCGCCGCGGGCGCGCGGCATCGCCATGGTGTTCCAGAACTACGCCGTCTTCCCGCATCTGACCGTTTTCGAGAACATCGCATTCGGGCTGCGCATGAAGAAGCTCCCCGAAGCCGAGATCGACGAGAAGGTGAAGCGCTCGGCGTCGCTCATGCATATCGAGCAACTTCTATCGCGTTACTCGGGCCAGCTCTCCGGCGGCCAAAGACAGCGCGTCGCGGTGGCGCGCGCGCTCGCCATGGAGCCGGGCGTGCTCCTGATGGACGAGCCGCTTTCCAATCTCGATGCGCTCCTGAGGCTCGAGATGCGTGCCGAGCTGAAGGGCGTTCTTCAGGAAAGCCGCACCACGACGATTTACGTCACCCACGACCAGGTCGAGGCGATGAGCCTCGGCGACCGCATCGCGGTGATGCATGAGGGCCGCATCGTGCAGGCCGCCACGCCGATGGACGTCTATCGCGATCCGGCGACGAACTTTGTCGGCGGCTTCATCGGCAGCCCGCCAATGAACTTCCTTCCCGCCGCCCGCCATAACGGCGGATGGCAGGTCGCCGGCGTCGACCTTGCCGGTCCGGCCAGCGACAACGCGGAGATCCAGTTCGGCATCCGTCCCGAGGACCTGATGCCGACGGAATCGGGGCTGAGCGGAACGGTCCGCGTCGTGGAGCCGCTCGGTGCCCACAAGCTCGTCACCATGACCGTCGCCGACACGCTCTTCCGCGCGGTGCTCGATAGCGACCTGCCCGTTCGTCCTGGTGAGACGCTCACCCTCGCGCCGCGCCCGGAGCGAATCCGCTGGTTCGATCCGAAGTCCGGCGCCGCCATCAACTAGAAAGACACGCGACATGACGATCGAGCCGGGCGACCGGGCGCTTTTCGACAATGCCGAGGCCATCCTTCGCGACAACGACCGCGGCGCCTACACCGTGCCGACCAAAGGCCTCTACCCTTTTCAATGGAACTGGGATTCGTGCCTGACGGCGCTCGGCCAGCGCCACTTCGACGAGGCGCGCGCCTGGACGGAGATCGAGACGCTGCTCGCCCACCAGTGGCCCGACGGCATGGTGCCCCATATCGTGTTCCATGCGCCCGACGACGGCTACTTCCCCGGGCCGGCGGTCTGGGCAACCGACCGGCCGACACCGACCTCCGGCATCACGCAGCCGCCCGTGCTCGGTTTCGTGCTCTTGCGCCTCTTTGCCGAAGCGAACGACAAGGTGCTCGCGCGCAAACGCGCATCCGCGCTTTTGCCGAAGGCCGACCATTGGCACCGCTGGTTCTATGCGAGCCGCGATCCGGCAGGCACCGGACTCGTCGCCATCCTGCACCCTTGGGAATCCGGCCGGGACAATTCCATCGACTGGGACGAGGCGCTCGCCCGCGTGCCGACGGACGGTGTCGCGCCTTATCAGCGCCGCGACACGCAGCACGTCGACGCCGCCGAGCGGCCAACGCAGGGCGAATACGACCGCTATCTCTGGCTCGTGCAGAAATTCCGCAGCCTCGGCTGGGACAATTCCAAGCTTCACGACGCGTCGGCGTTCAAAGTTGTCGACCCCGGCTTCAACGCGATCCTGATCCGCTCCGACGAAGCGCTCGGCGAGCTCGCCGAGATGCTTGGTGACGACGAGATCGCCGCGGCGGCGCGAGGCCGCGTAGCCAAGGCGCGCGCCGCCTTCCTTCAGCTTTGGAGCGAGAAGGACGGCCAGTTCCTCTGCTACGACCGCGTCGTCGAGAAGCTCGGCGCGAGTTGCTCGGTCGGCGGCCTGCTGCCGCTGCTCGCCGGCCTCGGCGATACCGACCGGCTCGTCGACACCGTCCACCGATGGCGCGGCAAGGTCGCGTTCGGGGTGCCGTCGCACGACCCTTCCGACCCGCGCTTCGAGCCGAAGCGCTACTGGCGCGGACCCTGCTGGCTCGTCGTCAACCACATGCTCGCCGATGGGCTGGCGCGCTCCGGCAGGCTGGACGCCGCCGCCGAGATCGTCGCCGACAGTCTCGGCCTCATTCGCAAGAGCGGCTTCGCCGAGTATTACGATCCGCGCGACGGGTCCGCGCTTGGGGGCCGACATTTCACCTGGACGGCCGCCATGGTCGTGGAGCTTCTGTCGGCCGGCCGAGCCTGAGGCCTGTCAAACGCTACAGCGGCCGCTTTCGCTTTGAAACGCGCGGCGCTGTGGAGCCGAGCTTGACGCTTAATCCATCCCGCTGTGCTCGGCTTAGCTTCTGACCCTGCTCAAGAGGCCTGCTAAGCGGTCGGCGAAACCGACCCGATTTCGGCTGGCTGTGAAGGGATCGGCGTAGCACTGCGTGGCTGCAGCCAAGGCGCTTGCCTTGACGGACTCCACGAGATTCGGCGTACCGGCAACGTGAACGACGTCCCTGTTTGTGAGCGCGGGAAGGAATGCATCGGGCGTCCCGAGCCGTGCCACGCCTGACGGCCTCTCGCGCACAGTGGTGATGATCTCGCTCACACCCATTTGCTTCAGCCAATCCAGAGACTGGACCATGTAAAGGCTCTCGAGATCCTTCGCGCCGGCGATAACGCACATCTCTGCCCGCTTCTCCGCTAAACAAGCCGCTCGCGCCATCGACCAGATGGGTGCCCAGCCTGTTCCGGTGGACGCCATCAGGAGCCGGCCGGAAGGGGGCTCGCGTAAGAAGGCGCTGCCGAGCGGACCGCGGACTTTCGTTGCATGGCCCAGGCGAATTCTGCTGCCGATCTCGCTCGAGACAACTCCGCCCGGCAGACGCTTAACATGCAGGACAAGCTCGTTGGGGCCGAGCTCCCCATTGAGGTGGACGGTGGGGCTAAAATCGCGCGCAGGAAAGCCGGCAAACCTGACGCTTGCATATTGGCCGGGACGGAAGTTCAGAGAGTCGGCAAGGTCGACGACCACCTCGATGACGTCGGGGGAGATCGAAGCAATGCGGGAGACCTCGCCCCTGACGACGCTCGCCGGCTGAACCTCGTCAAAGGTTACAGTGCAGTCGCCGCGCATAACGGCCTGACAGGCGAGCACCGTATCGCCATACGCGGTGTTCCTGTCGTCGACATCGCCCCAAACAACACGCACGCGGCAGGTCTCGCACTGCCCTGAGCAGCAATCCTGCGGGATGAATACGCCCCCGCGAACGGCAGCATCCATCAGGGTATCGCCCCTGTCAGCAGTGACGACCTTGCCGTTGATGTTCAGCCTGCAGCCCGCCATCGCAATTCACCGAGTTACTCAACCCGCCAGAAAGGAAATCCCTATTCGAGTTCCAGAACGATGGGGCGCTCGTGACGCGTATGCCGGGTCTGCACGTGGTCGAAGACGGACACATAGAGATAGAGCTTCTTCCCCTTCTCGAACGCTGTGTCGTACTTGCTGCCGGTGACGAGCTTGCGTGAGGCCTCGAGGGTCCAGTAGCCGTTTTCGTAGGCCGCACCGCCTGTTATATCGGCGCGATCGCCCTCGTATTCGTTGATGTTCAAGACTCCTGGGACGATTGTCCCGACCGGTATCTGATCGTCCAGAGCCTTCGAGTACGGAACGGAGGTGTCATTCGTCAGCCACCACACCGCCCCTTCGTCGTTCGACTTGTCCGGGCCGTCAGGTATCGTCTTCATGGCAGCCATGGTCGCGCGGTAGTCGACGGGCAGCCGCATCAACTCGACAGGAGCGTCGTAGCCCTGCCCTTCGTGCGCCTTGTAGTTATAGACGTAGATCGGCTGACCGGGATCAGGCAGGTAGCCTGCCGAGTAACGCTCCGTTCCGGCAATCTGCGCCTCGGTCGGCTCCACCGGCGGTCCGATGAACATGTCGTCGACGTGTCCGAGCATGCCACCGCGCGCCGCCTTCCACTGCCAGAGATCGAGGATGCTTTCATCTGTCGTGTAGTGGAGGCCACGCTTGTTCGCCGCGCTTGGTTTGTCGTCGAGCGGCTTGTGCCCCATGTGGGTGGTGCCGCCGCCGCCGAAGGCCGGGTGGTCGGCAAAGAGGATCGCGAGCTTGTCTTCGTAGTAGTCGATGACATCGGACTGCGCCAAGTTATGGGCCATGACATGCCAACCGTCCGCTTCCTTACGGATCGGAATGCGCATGAGCGACATCGTCGGATCGTTCCAACGGAACGCGAAGTAGATGTTCTCCGCGTCGTAAGCGGCGCGCACCTCGACGCGCGACTCCATGAAGCCGGTCGCGTTCTCACCCTGCTGCGTCGGCATCGCTCCGACAGTCGCGTGTTGCCACACCGCGTCGTCGAGATGACCGTCAAGAACCGGTGGAGTGCTGGTGGCGCGGGCGATCACGGTCGGGCGCGTTCCCAAATCCAGCGCCGCGAAAGCGCTTGCGATGATGGCGCCCACGACGATCGCAACTGCGAACGGAAAGGCACGAACGAGGTCGGTGCTGGCGAGCGGCGCAGGCCGGAACAGGCGGAGAAGCTGCCATACACCGCCGTACATGAAGTGAGCGAAGGTGTGGATGAGGATGTAGGCAACGAGGAACAGCGCGCACACCCTGTGCACAATGACGAGTCCGCCGCCATAGCCGTAATAAAGCGCCGCCCCCGTCCCCATCAAAGTTATGATCGCTATGAAGGCAAGCCAATGAAGCAGGACGTTCAGGGCCTGCCACCGATAGCGCGCCGGTGCCTTCATGGTCAGCGGCCTGATACGCTTCGGCGAATTCCGCTTGGCGAGCGCCGCACGGTAGAGATAGACGACGTAGGCCGTCGCGCAGCCGAACAGCGACAGGCCGGAGAAGACGTGGAACGTCCAAACTTCGCCGTTCGGGAGCATGAAATCGAGAGCCCGCGAGATCAGTGCTCCGTGAGCATCCGCCGCTATCCGCAGTCCCGTGAGCAGGCTGACAACCACCAGGATGACCGCCGCCCAGTGGATGAATATGGTTCCGACGTCGGAGCGCGGCCTGCTCGCGTCGAGAGCCGATGCTGCCGGTCGCCCACCCGCCAAATCGGTCAGTGACCGTTCCGTTCCTACAGTTTCCGCCATGTGCCCGCCGCCTCACCGCGTTAACGTAAACAGTTAACATTGCGCGGCGCACAGGTTCAACCACAGGGTTAAGACTTGGTTAATAGACGTTTTGGCGTCTTTGGGGGTCAGCTCTTCGTTGGCGCCGGCCGGAAAAGTCCTTCGGTTGGCCGCGTAGTCCTTGCGAAGACCGCTTCGTAGACGGGGTATTTCTGAAGCCGGAACGTCAGGCGCGCAGACGTTCCACAGGGGACGCGAATCTAGCAGAGACTTCCTCGTAGAGAAGTCCGTGAGCCGCGGCGCCGGGCTGCGGCCGGCCGAGGTAGAAGCCCTGCCCTTCCGTGCATTCCTTGGCTCGGAGAATGGAGAGGATCTCCGCATTCTCAATTCCTTCGGCGGTCGTCGCGATATTGAGGCTTTCGGCGAGCTCGATGATGGCCGACACGATCGAGGCCGCTTCGTCGCTTTCCAACATGGCGCGTACGAATGACTGGTCGATCTTGATCTTGTCGAACGGGAAGCTGCGAAGACAGCTGAGCGATGAGTAGCCTGTTCCGAAGTCGTCCATCGCGACCTTGACCCCGAGCGACTTCAGATGAATCAGCGTCTCGCGTGTCTCCTCGTCGTCCTGCAATAGGACGCTTTCGGTGATCTCGAGCTCCAGACGCGCCGCGGGCAAGCCGGACTTCGCGAGGGCACCAATAACCGTTCCGACAAACGCGCGACCGCGAAGCTGCCGCGCCGAGACGTTGACCGCTACGCGCACCGGCAAAGGCCACTCGGCCGCCTGCCGGCAAGACTCGAAGAGCACCCACTCGCCGATCGGAACGATGAGGCCGGTTTCTTCGGCAAGCGGAACGAAGCTCAACGGCGGGATCATGCCTGCGGTCGGATGCAGCCAACGGACGAGTGCTTCAAAGCCCACAATCGAATTGTCGTTGAGTCTGACCTGCGGCTGAAAGAAGACCGTGAGCTCGGAGTGGTCGACGGCGGTTCGTAGGTCGGTGATGAGCTGCTGCCGTTCGTGCGCGCTCGCCGCCATCTCCGACTCGAAACAGCGAAAGGTGTTCTTCCCCTCCCGCTTGGCGCGATAGAGTGCGAGGTCGCCGTGCTTCAGCAGCGTGTCGGGGTCGGTGCCGTGCTGCGGCGCAATTGCGACGCCGATGCTCGTCCCTATGATCACCTCCTGACTGTTGAGAACGTAGGGCTCGCTGACCGCCGTGATGATTCGTTCCGGTAGCGAAGAGTGGTCGGCATCCTGGCCAGTCGGAGTGACCACCGCGAACTCGTCTCCGCCAAGTCGCACGACGAGGTGATCATTGCCGGCGGTGCGCACGATGCGTGTTGCGACTTCCTTGAGGAGCAGGTCGCCGGTTGGGTGTCCCAGTGTATCGTTGACGTGCTTGAACTCGTCGAGATCGATACAGATGACGGAGAGCATGTTGCCCTGTCCGCTCGCCATTTGCTCGAGTCGGATCGCGAGCTCATCTTTCAGCTGGATGCGGTTCGGAAGCATCGTGAGGCTGTCGTGCCTAGCTTGATGGACCAGCCGCTCGCGCGCCTTCTGCCGCTCCGATATGTCTTCGTAGATGGCGACCCAGCCGCCGCCGGCAAGAGGCTGGCGCGTCGTGAGGATGGTTCGTCCGTCGTTGAGACGCGTCGTAATCGAGCTCCGCTGCTCGGCCGGCCAGTCGAGCGGATCGAGGGGCAGGTCCGACTCTTCGCTCGCCCAACCGACAGGGAGCGCCTGCAACTTCAGGATCTCCTGGTAAGGAAGACCGGAAGTAAGCTTCGCCGGGTCGATTCCAAACATCTCGCAATAGCGGGTATTAGAAACGATAAGGCGCTTGTGCTCGTCGTACATGCACAGGCCGTGCGACATGTTGTTGAGCGCAGCGTCGAACAGCAGGTTCTGATGCCGGAGCTCCGTCTCCTGACGCTCCAGGGTTATGTTCTTGGTGACAACGCTGGCCCTGAGTCTGTCGCGCTCGCTGACGGAGTCGCGCAGGAGGAGAACGGCTCTTGAGATGTCGCCGATTTCATCCAGGCGCTCCGTGTTCTCCACGGTGACGTCGTAGTCACCTTTTGCTACCAGCGAGACGATTTCTGACAGCCTGCGCAACGGCCGCGTGATCGGCAGCGCGGTCGCGGCGATCGCGGCCGATACGCCCAGAGCCGATGCAATCCCGATCCCGATCAGCCAGTTGACGAGCCGCCGGCCCTCGGTTTCGCCGATCCGCGTCAGCTGATTCTGGGCGGCGTAAAGCTCGCTGATGGGCTTGAAGGTGCAGAGCGTTAGGAAGCTGATCGACGGTCCGCACCGCGCGATCAGTTGCCGGTCGCCCACGTTTGCGACGAGCCGCTCTCCCTGCCGTTCGAAGCCAATGTCTGACGACACGTCGGCAGTGGAGATGAGGTTGCCGCCGGCGTAGACAGCGACGGCAGAACCAGTGATTTGGGCGAAGTCCGCGAGGATAGGCTCAGTGGTCCTCATCCATCGCTGCGCGATGAGTGCTCCTATGACTTCCCCGAAGTCGTCGAAGACAGGAACCGCGACGATTTGCGAAACGTTGCCACGCGCGTCGCTCCTCTTAAAGGGCGCCACCTCTTCCTTCGTCGCCAGGGTCGAGATCGTTGTCGGATCGCGGCGCTCGCTGGTCGAGAGCGCGTTCCGGATGCGATCATGCAGGCCGCTTGCGCGAACGATTCGATCGAGCGCCACCAGGTCGGCGTCCCCCATCGATGCGCCGATCACGTTCGCTGAGGCGTCGGTGGCGACGAGCGCATCGACCTCGGCTATGCGTCCTGCGGGGCCAAGGACGCTTTCCATCGCCACCATGTTCCGCGATTCAATCGCGGCAATCGTGTCAGCCCGCGTCGCGACGCCGAGGACACGGCGAGCGATGTCGCCCATCTGGAACTCGAGCCGTGCGTTGGCGAGCGCCACATCCGCGTCGAGGAGGTGGCTCAGTTCTCCGTCCTCCAGGCGCTCCAGCTCGCCCGCCTGGCGGGCAAGGTTCTGGTCCAGCTGATGGATGACCAGACCGAGGAACAAAAGGAAGGTGACCGCCGTCGCTCCGACGGCGGTCAGCACAAATCTGGTCGATAGGGAGCGTACCCTGACCATGGTCCCCGGCTACGATATCGGCAGGGCGCCTTGCGACGACAGTATCTGCTTCGCCCGTGCCGACTTCACGAAATCCATGAAGGCCTGCATGTCCGGCTCCACCATGCTGGACTTGAAGACGAACGCTAGCTCGACAGCGCTTGGATAGTCGGGATCGGTGGGCGCCCTGCCATCGACGATGAGCACGGTGGTGTTATCGACCATGGCTTCCGAATGAGGCGCGAACCCTATCGCGCCCTCTACCGAGCGCACGGTTTCAACAGCGTCCTGCGTGGTCACTGCCATCTTCGAGCGGTCGGTGAACTGCAGATCTGACCATCCCGGCATCGAGGCGCGGAGGACCTGGAGCGTGCTGTCGCCGTCTTCCCGGCGGACGACACGGATCTTGATGTCGTTGCCGCCAACCTCAGACCAGGAGCGGATCTTACCTTCGAAAATGCCCTTGATTTGCTCGCTGGTGAGGGAGCTCACACCCGCCGATGCATTGACGAAGAAGACGGAAGGGATCCGCGCGAAAGGCACATATTCCAGCCCGGCAGCCTCCTCGGAATCCTTCAACGCCCGCGCGACGCGCGCAAGGCGTTCCTCGCCTGCTGAGACAGCGGCAATTCCACCTCCGGAGCCGATGCTGTCGGGAATGACAACATCTTCGTTGCCCGTCTGCTGCGAATACTCGGCGGCAAGATCGCGCAGCAGCTTAAGACCGTCTCCCGTTCCGACAACGCGCAGCTCGCGCGCAGCCACGAGATTGGGCATTAGGAGCACGCCTCCGACAAGCAGTGCCACAATTGCTTTTCTGATCATTTGCAGAGCCCCGTTCCTGAGCAGTCAATACGATGATACGGATGGAACAGAACCTATGAAGAACTGTACTTCCGCCGCTCCGCTCTTTCTCCCGTCCTTCGAATATCGTTAACTACTGTTTATCAGGCACCCTGACACCCAGATATCGACGAGTGACGTGTCCCGCGAACTCACGGTTTTCCCCGACTGACGGGGCGCACCTACGGGAGCCATATTCAGGCGTGCAAATGAGACTTGGCGCGGGTTCCGGACCCACAAGAGGTGGTAGACAAAAGCGCTCGTGTTCGAAGGGCAGGGAGAACAGCCGGCGATTACATGCCGCAATGGGTGCTGACCAGTAAGGTCAGACCATCGATGCCAAACTCGGCTTCGAGTGTCGTCCCGAATTGCTCAAGCCATTTCTCCTGAGCCTCGTAAGCGAGCGCTTCGCGCCCTTCGGGGCATCCATATCCAAGCCCGGCCTCGGCCTGCAGATGATGAACCATCTCATGGACGACCATTGATATTTCAGCAGGCGATCGTCCTTTCCACCCCTCCGGCAACAGGATGGTATGCCTGCGCTCGTCGTAAACTGACACGACTCGGCGCGCTTTCTGGCCGCGGTCGGCTTCATATGCAGCCTTCACCCGTTGCTGGGCCTCAGCCGAGAACGCCCCATAATGGAGAAACGCTATTTCCATCTGGGGAGCGAAGCGCACGGTGGGGAGGTCATAGATCGCCGGCAGACCGTAGTTGACCGAGAGCCACGTTACGATCGCGGTGAGAAGCGCCTGCATCACAGCACCCCGGAAGTCGCATTCGGGCGGGCCTCCGGAGGACTATGGGCGCTTCGCAAATTGGCTGATACTCACTAGTTAGTATACATTGCGGGGATGGGACGGAGCAGTGAACCAACTCGGCGGCGTATACTAGAAGCCGCATATCGCTGCTTCTATCGAGAGGGGTTCTTCCGGGTCAGCGTCGACGCCATAGCGGCGGCGGCGAAGGTCACCAAGAAGACGCTCTACTATCATTTCCCCAGTAAGGACGCGCTCGCTGGCGCCGTACTAAACGAACGGCGCGATGATGCTCTCAAGCTGATTGAGACGTCCCTACCTGACGGGGAGGCGGACCCCGGCAAAGCGATGCGGGATATCTTCGATGCGTTCGCCCTTTGGGCAGCCCGCCCGCGGTGGTGCGGCTCAGGATTTACGCGAATTTCCATGGAACTCGCGGAGCTGCCGGGACATCCCGCGCGCGTCGCGGCGCATCGGCACAAGCTCGCCGTGGAGGCGGTCCTTGCGGCGCGTTTGGCTGCGTGCGGCGTCGGCGACGCTCACGCCGTTGCGAGACACGTGGCATTGCTGATTGAGGGTGCGAACACTCTGATGTTGATACACGGCGACACAGCTTACGCCGCGAGTGCCGGCGCTGCGGCCGAGAGGCTGGTCGCTCGCCAAAGACGGCGAGTCACTCGGGCGCGGGGTCGCCGCAATTGACCACCGCGCATATAAGGCCCGAGCGAAGGGGCCGCCGCGCCCAGCAGCCGCTGTTTCACCTGGACGGCGCCCATGGCGAGAGAAGTCCTCGCCGCTGAGCCCAACGACCCCTCGCCTGGCATCGCTCTCGCGCAGCATGCTTCGATTGTATTGAAGCCAAGCGCAGTCTCGTGACCGTGTGAGTAGGGGCGTGTGTGCCGGACGACCTGTTGACGGAGGCAGGGGCACCAAACCGGGCGTTACAGACCCGTTGGCGAGGTGGCTGAACTCCACCAGGCCGAAATGACCGGATCTGCACCCTCCCCCTTGCCGACGATTTCGGGTCCCCCAGGCGCGCCTTACTGATTTGTAAGGAGCCAGTCATATAGAAGAGGAGCACAGTGCGCTCGATCATCCGAAGAAACGCTGAGAATGGCTGCCTTGGCCCGAGTCATTGGGATTTCCCGCGAGCCTCTCGCTCCGGTCGCCTGGTTCGGCTTTTGGATCACCCTCGCTGCGATCCTGTTTCTCACGCTGGATCCGCATTCACCCACGCTGCACTTTCTGAACGACAAGGTTGCTCACGCGCTCGCCTTCTTCGCGCTGGCCGCCCTGGGTCACGCAGCCTGGGGGCGAAGACGTCTGCTCATTCTTCTCGTTGGGCTGGCTGCCTTGGGGGCGGCGATCGAGCTTTTGCAATCCATGCCGCTGATTGGACGTGACGCGGAGCTTTTCGATTGGATCGCGGACCTGGCTGGAATCGCGATCTGGCTCGCCTTGAGCGCGCTCCACGCTCTTCTGAGGAAGATCGTCGACCGCGAGAGCTCTTCCACCTAGCCGCTGTCACTGTGCGGCGCGCTCCCAAGGTGGAGCTTCCTGTCGGGCCCGCCGCCCGACGATTCCGGGCGAAGGTGCGTGCGAGCTATCCCCAACTATCCACAGACCGAAAATGGCATTCGTCAACGCCGGCCGCGTCGGATATCGATGGTACGTGACAGACAGCGCCCGCGCGACACATCAAACACGGCGGATTCCAGCGATTCCGCACCAGCGCGGCACTTTCTCGCGATTCGTGAACGGGCTCTTCCGCGAACGAGGATGCGACGACCGAGCGAATCAGAAACAGTGCGATTGGCGGAGTTCCTGCGGCGACGCCTCATTCGCCCGGCAGTGTGGGTTTTTGGCGTGATTGATTTGCACTGTCATTTGCTCCCGCAAATCGACGACGGCTCAAAAAGCCTGAGCGAGTCGTTGGCGATGGCGCGGATTGCGGTCGCCGACGGCGTGCGGATTGTGGCCTGCACGCC
>Ga0315553_10000358_pt1 | contig 41354 bp, 36 predicted proteins | sample SalMarSW160140MG_FD_203099 | JGI IMG/M metagenome (GOLD analysis project Ga0315553, IMG submission 203099) | Salt marsh sediment microbial communities from the Plum Island Ecosystem LTER, Massachusetts, United States - Salt Marsh Sediment SW1601-40 ...
AGTGGCCTCCGCCCGTCGCTCCTCGGGAGGTTCTCAGAGCTTCAGGCGGCTCTTCAGCCAGTCCCAGTCGAGCTTTGCCGGGTGCTCGAGGTATTCGTCGCTGTTTTCGACCACCTTCTCGAGGTAGTCGCGCGATACCTTCCAGCTGATCTCGGGTTCTTGCTTACCGCGGGACACCAGCTGGAAGGCATCCTTCTCGAAGCGGATGGTGTAGTAGTCGAAGGGGTTCTTCGCATCGTTGTCGTATACGGCAACGCCGATGTTGCGACCGTCGATCAGCTTTGCACTCAGCTCGGCGATCTGCTTGTAGGGCACCTCGTCCTTGTGTCGCGCCAAGGCTCCGTTCATCACGTTGAGGGCTTGGGTGAACAGGGCGGCGACGTCCTTCGTGTTGGTCTCACGTGTCATTTCGGTTTCTCCTCGATTCGTTCCAAAGTGAGAGTCCAGTGCACGGTCCGTGCCGTTGCACCGCGCGGTCCCGCGATTGCACTCCTCCGAGTTCAGTCCCGCCGTCCTGCAGACGCCCGATACGCCCGATAAATCTGAGAACGTCGAGAGCGTCGTCGAATATCAAGCGCTCGATGGTCGCAGGTTTCGGTGGGCTGCATGTAGTTTGCACAATCGACCGGAGGTGGATTCTCGCAGCGCAGCTCCGCGCAGCAGACTCTTCCGTTGGGCGCCCCGCCTTCCTCCACGACCCTTACGTCGCCCGCGCGCGCGGGCGCAACACGAGCGAGGCGAGGTCGTCCAGAACGTCCTCGTCGCAGTCGCGGGCAGCCACGCGCTTCGCAGCACTCTCGTCGATCCGTCACGCTGCGCCGGCAGCTCGGTGGGTGAGCGCTCGACTGGAACTTGGAGAGTCACGCTATGCAGCGACGCTCCTCGTTCGAAGAAGCGGAGATCCTTCACGTCGTCGTCGATCGGATGAAGTCGCATTCACAGAGAGGGAGCAAGGGCCGTGCCCGTACAGCGATGCCGTGCTTGATCTCTTCCCCTGGGCGTCAGGGTCTGCAGTGGGTAGCCCGTGCCGGCCGGGGTGATCTTCATCTCCGTGGAGCGGGGTCTCGATCGCATCCGCCTCTTGCACGTCGTGGGGAAGGATCAAGCGTGTGACGGTGCGCTCGGCCCGGGCGATGCGGACCGCGCGGTCCACAATCACCGGAAGCTGCGTCGGCGTCATTACCGTATGGACGTACTCGTACGCCACATCCTTGAACAGCGTCTGGAGATCCACCTCCTGCTGCTGACTCCCGCTCAACGCGGTGCGCGACTGCTGCCCGACGATCGCTACGGCCCGATGATCGCTACGGCAGGCTGGTGGTCGAGCTTCGCGTCGTAGAAGCCGTTCAGCAGCTGGATCGCCCCCGGTCCCGAGGTGGCTAGGCAGATACACCCACATCGCCCGTGAGCTTCGCGTGGTCGCAGGCCAGGAAGGCCACCACCTCCTCAGCAAGTGTCGTGTCGATGATCGGCTCAGGCGATCGCCCGCAGCAGCAGAGCCGCGGTAGCCACGACGCAGGCCAGCGTAAGCGTGACGCCACCGCGGTGCATGGAGAGCCATAGCTGAGGGCTGAACGTCCGAGCGCGCTCGTCGAAGGCGCCGCGGGCGCCGTGGTCGCCCGGCAGCGGGTGGTAGAGGTTGTTCGGCCGGTCCGAGTCGACGGGCTCATCGGTGAACTGGGAGGCGAAGCCGGTGCGCGCCAGATAGCGATCGCCGACGCTCGGAGCCAGCTTGTTGCCGAAAATGAGCGCCTCGTTCCAGGCGCCGACCCACACCTCGCGGCGGCGAGCGCCGGCCGCTAACACGATCGCCTCGGCGGCCACCTCGGGCTGGTAGATGGGCGGAACTGGCTGAGGATGGTGATCGAATCGGATCTTGCTCCACTCGAACTGGGGAGTGTTGAGGGCCGGGAGCTGGACCATCGTGACGTGGACCCGGGAATTCTCGTGGAGCAGCTCGGTGCGTAGCGAGTCGGTGAAGCCGCGCAGAGCATGCTTTGCGGCACAATAGGCGCTCTGCAGCGGGATCGCGCGGTAGGCGAGGGCCGAACCGACCTGGACGATCGTGCCCTGATTGCGAGGGCGCATTCGTTGCAGTGCCGAGAGCGTCCCGTTTACGGCCCCGAGGTAGGTTACCTCGGTCACGCGGCGGAAGTCTTCCGCGGTGCTTTCCGCGATCGTCGACATGACGGTCACCATCGCGTCGTTCACCCAGACATCGATGGGTCCGAGCTGGCGCTCTGCGGTCTCCGCGACTCGCTCGACCTGGTCGGAATCGGATACGTCTGCCGGGCACACGATGGCCGTGCCTCCCGCCTGCTCGATCTCGCGGGCGGCGGCCTCCAAGCCGTCTTTCCCTCGTGCGACCAGACACACGCGCGCGCCCTGGGCGCCGAAACGCCGCGCTGTTGCTCGACCCACTCCCGCCGAGGCACCCGTGATCACCACGACGCGCCCGGAGCTACTGCGTTCCGCTTGGTTGACGTTCCAGCTCACGGTCTGCTTCTGAAGCAAGAGTCGTGCCGGGGTCCCGAGCGCCATGGAGACATCCTGGGCGAGCGCGCTGGCCCGGGCAGGTTGTAGAAACCGTTCCGAGAAGACCCAGAATCTCCCGAGAAGCTCCCGCGCCGGGCCGGTCACCCGCGTCCCGCGAGCGGGGGGGCGGAACGGCGGTTCTCCGCCCGAGCGACCGCATCGCTGTGCCGGTAGACGTCTTCGTAGGTGATGTAGCCCTGGAAGCGGTCGTCTTCATCCACCACGTAGAGGGTGCGCGAAGCGCACGCGCGCATTACGGCAAGGGCCGCCTCGGGCGTGTCCCGGAGCCGGCACACGGACGCTTCGCGCGCCAGATCCGCTGCCCGCAACTCGTAGACGCTCTCCGGACATTCACCCACCGCGGACTCGATGTCGCAAAGACGGAGCTCCGCCAGGAAGCGCATCGAGCGGAGATCGCTGACGATCGCGATCCGCCCGTCGCGGGATCCCCGCAGCGTGACGGCGACGCTTTCCAAGTCATCGTCGGCGCCGCATGCTGTGCGTCTACCCCTCAGAAGTTCGCGGACCTCCACCGATCCTCCCGTCGCGGCACGGCCCTGGCCGGCCCTGAACTACGCGACGGGTACGCAAGAGTTGTGCCGGAAGCGGCAGCGGTGGGGCGCGTTGCTCTCCTGGTCGCGCAGCCTCGCCGATCCGCTCGGAATCTCACACGAGAATGGTTGGGCGGGTGCACGACGACGCCGTGGTCACGCAGAGCCGAAGAGCGTGCGAAGTGGCTTTCAGACGTCCGCGGGCCAGAGCTTGAAACGCCGCGCTCTCTTGAAGAGCGCGGCGAACGCGGGCCACGTTTCTTCGACTTCCATCGGAAGATCACCGCCGATCATCTGCGCCGCACCTGTGCAGCAGTGACGAGTCAGATCCTTGAGCAGCTCAACCTGCGCCTTTCCGGCGCGCAAGGGGTCGATCGCAGCGGCGATCGCATCGACGTCTCCGATGGCGATGGCGGTGTGGAGCGCCACTCTCTGCACCGGTTCCTCCGGAGGGCGCTTTGCAAGACGTGCAAGACGGCGAACTCGAACCTCGCGGCTGGTCTCGATCAGACTTCGCTGGAGGAGCAGCTGGACGAGAGCTTCGCGAATCGCCTCGCGGTTCGCTTTGGATCCGAGGTCGATGGCGACACCGCAAAGATCGGGGTTCGTGGTTCGGGCAACAAGCGTATACCCGAACCACGTCACTGCGTAGGAAGCGTCTCGCGCGTCCGGTGAACGAACTCGGCGGCCTCGGGGATCTTCGAAACCCACGAGGCGCCTTTCTGGGGCCATGGCAATGGCGATCCAGCTTGGTGGCGGTTCAACCATAGCGGCGAAGTGAAAACTGTACTTCGGCCCAAGACGAATCACAAGCGATGTCCCGAACTAGCGCCGCTGCCCACCCGAGCACAGCAATCGACTGCATCGGCGCTCTCCAGGCCTGGCGTCAGGAGGGCCGACCGCCGCCCTCCCCGGATCCCGCCGCGTCTATCGCCTCGCAGATGACCTCGGCCAGGTGGCGTGCCCGGCGGCCGGCGCCCTGGGCGATCTGCTCGCGGCAGCTGAAGCCGTCGGCCACCACCAGCACCTCGTCGCCGGCCTCACGCACCGCCGGCAGCAGCACGCGCTCGCCGCAGGCCATCGAGACGTCGTAGTGGCGGCGGTCGAAGCCGAAGGCGCCGGCCATGCCGCAGCAGCCCGAGTCGAGCAACTCGAAGTCGAGACCGAGCCGCCGCAGCACCGCCTCCTCGGCGTCCATGTGGATCACCGAGCGGTGGTGGCAGTGGCCCTGGACCAGGGCGCGCCCCGCGAGCTGCGGCGGGCGGTAGTCGATCTTCTCGAGCCACTCGCTCAGCAGGAAGGTCTGCTTCGCGAGTCGTCGGGCGTCCTCGTCGTGGGGGAAGAGGTTCACCAGCTCGTCCCGGAAGGCAGCCACGCAGCTCGGTTCGAGCCCCACCACCGGCACGCCGGCGCGGATCGCCGGGCGCAGGGTGTCGAGGATCTGGTGCCAGAGGCGCTTCGCCAGGTCGAGCATCCCCCAGTCGTAGAGGGGGCGGCCGCAGCAGAGCGGGCGGGGCGGCAGCTCGACCCGACAGTCGGCGTCCTCGAGCACGCGCAGCGCGGCCCGAGCGACGTCGGGGTGGAGGTAGTTGTTGAAGGTGTCGGGCCAGAGCAGCACCCGGTGCGCCGCATCCGGGCGCGGCGCGGCGTCGCGGCGCGCCATCCAGCGGGTGAAGGGCTCGCGGGCGAAGGCCGGCACTCGGCGCCCGGGCGCGATTCCGCCCGCCCGCTTGAAGAGCGTCGCCAGCGGCTCGGTACGAGTCACGAAGTTGACGAGCCGCGGCATCTTCGAGGCCGCCCGTGCCCACCAGTAGATGAGCCCCATGGCGTAGGCCGTACGCGGCCGCAACCGTCTGGCGTAATGGTGGGAGAGGAACTCGGCCTTGTAGGTGGCCATGTCGACCTCCACCGGGCAGTCGTTCTTGCAGCCCTTGCAAGCGAGGCAGAGGTCGAGTGCCTCGGCCACGTGGTCGTCGCGCCAGCTCCGGGAGAGCACGTCCCCGGACATCAGCTCGAAGAGCAGCCGGGCGCGTCCCCGCGTCGAGTGCTGCTCCTCCCGGGTGGCCATGTAGCTCGGACACATGACCCCGCCGCCGTCCCGGCGGCACAGGCCGACGCCCACGCAGCGGGCGGCGGCCCGGGCGAAGCTGCCGCCGTCCTTGGTGTAGGCGAAGTGGGTGGCGGGCGTCCGGGGCGCCCACTCGGGCCCCATGCGCAGGTTCTGTTCCGGGCTCCAGGCGTCGACCACCTTGCCCGGATTCATGCCGCCCTCGGGATCCCAGATCGCCTTGAACTCCCGGAAGGCCTCGACCAGGTCGTCGCCGTACATGCGCCCGAGCAGCGACGCCCGGGCCTGGCCGTCGCCGTGCTCGCCGGAGAGCGAGCCGCCGAAGCCGACCACCAGGTCGGCGGCCTCCTCGAGGAAGGCGCGGTAGCGGGCCACGCCCTCGCGGGTGCGCAGCTCGAAGTCGATGCGGCAGTGGATGCAGCCCTGGCCGAAGTGACCGTAGAGCGCACAGTCGTATCCGTAGCGCCCCAGCAGCTCCCGGAAGCTCCGCAGGTAGGGACCGACCTTCGCCGGCGGCACCGCGGCGTCCTCCCAGCCGGGATGGGTGTCGTGCTCGCCGGGCACATGGGCGGTGGCGCCGAGGCCGGACTCGCGCACCTCCCATAGCCGGCCCTCCTGCTCGGCGTCGTCGTAGAGCTTCATCGAGGGCGGCTGCTTGTCGCGCTCGAGGCGCGCCATCAGGCGGCGGGCCTGGGCGTCGGCTTCGTCGCGGGTGTCGCCGCCGAACTCGACCAGCAGCCAGCCGCGCCCATCGGGCAGGTAGCCGAGGTCCTCCTGATGGAGCCCCTTCCGCTCCATGTAGCCGATCAGCTTGTCGTCGATGCCCTCCAGGCCGACCGGGCGGGACTCCATGATCGTCGCCACGTGGTCGCCGGCCTCGTAGACGCTCGGGTAGCCGAGCACCAGCAGCGCTCGGGCGGGCCGCTCGGGGATCAGCCGCACGCTGGCCTCGAGCACGGTGACGCAGGTGCCTTCGGTACCCACCAGGGCCTGGGCCACGTCGAAGCCGTTCTCGGCCAGCAGCGCGTCGAGGTTGTAGCCGGAGACGCGGCGCGGGATGTCGGGGTAGCGCGTGCGCACCCGCTCGGCGACGCGGTCGCGCAGCGCCCGCAGACGTGCGTAGATCTCGCCCTGGCGGCCGCCCGCGCGCACGATCCCGTCGATCTCTGCGTCCGTCGTGGCGCCGACGCGGAAGCGGGCGCCGTCGTAGGTGAGCACCTCGAGCGAGGCCACGCTGTGGCGGGTGAGCGGGCCCGGCCCGTAGAGCTGAGCCATCACCGAGTGCACGCCGCAGGAGTTGTTGCCGATCATGCCGCCCAGGGTGTTGCGGTCGTGCGTGGCAGGATCCGGGCCGAAGGTGAGCCCGTGCTCCGCCGCCTGGTGGCGCAGCACGTCGAGATTGGTGCCCGGCTGCACGCGGGCCAGACGCCGTTCCCGATCGATCTCGAGCACACGGTTCAGGTACTTTGAGAAGTCGATCACCACGGCCACGTTGCAGGTCTGTCCCGCCAGGCTCGTGCCCCCGCCCCGGGAGGTGATCGGAGCGCCGTGGCGTCGGCAGGCGGCCACCGTCGCCACCACGTCGTCGATGCTCCGGGGCACCACGACGCCGATCGGGACCTGCCGGTAGTTGGAGGCGTCGGTGCTGTAGAGGGCACGGCTACCGACGTCGAAACGCACCTCGCCCTCGATCGCCGCTTCCAGGTCGCGCGCCAGCGCCACTGCGTTGACGGCCGGAGGGGAGGGCCGTTCCGGGGCCGGGGAGGCGGGCGCGGTCATCGTGGGCTCCTTCGCGGGGTTCGTCTCACAGGGCGAAGAGCTCCGCGTCCTTGCGCTTGAAGGTGAAGCCGAGTCCCGGACGGGCCGGGTCCGGGTGCAGCCGGCCCTGGACCGGCTCGAGCGCGCCGTCGAAGAGCATCTGCTCGATGCGGACGTGGTCGTGGAACCACTCCAGGTGCTGGAAACGAAGCGCAACGCAGCCGAGCGGCGCGTGCAGCGAGGGGGCGCAGTGCGCCGACAGCGGGATGCCGAAGGCTTCGCAGAGCGCCGACACCACGAGGAAGCCGCTGGGTCCGCCGCAGCGGGTGGCGTCTGCCTGCAGGACGTCCACCGCCCCGGCGGCGAGCCAGCGGCGAAAGTCCTGGGGATCGAAGCCGTACTCGCCAGCCGTGATCTGGAGGCCCGCCGGGCCGCGGTCGCGCAGCAGCCGCAGCCCCTCCACGTCGTCGGAGGAGACCGGCTCCTCGAGCCACACCACGCCGAGCTCGGCGTACGCGGCGGCGAAGGCGAGCGCCTGCTTGCGGTCGTAGGCGCCGTTGGCGTCGACCATCAGCGCCACGCCGTCGCCCACGGCGCGGCGCGCCGCCCGCACCCGGGCGCGGTCCCGGTCCGGATGGCGGCCGACCTTCATCTTGACGCTCGGGATCCCCTGCGCGGTCCAGCCGGCGAGCTGCGCGCAGAGCTGCTCCTCGCTGTAGGAGGTGAAGCCGCCGCTGCCGTAGACGGGCACGGCGTCGTGGGCGGCGCCGAGCAGGGCGGCGAGCGGCAGCCCGAGCAGCCGCCCCTTCAGGTCCCAGAGCGCCGCGTCGACGGCGGAGAGCGCCATGGCGCCGACTCCGGGGCGGCCGGCGTTGCGCAGGGCGGCGCGCATCGCCAGCCAGGCGCTGGGGATCGCCAGGGCGTCGCGACCCTCGATCCGGGGCGCGAGCACGTCGCGGACCAGTCGTGCCGCGGCGGCCTCGGCGTAGCTGTAGCCGAAGCCGGTCTCGCCGCCGCCGGTGACCTCGACGGTGACCAGGGTCGTGGCGTCCCAGGCGAGCGTGCCGTCGGACTCGGGGGCGTCGGTGGGGATGCGATAGGCCGCTGCCTCCACGCGCTCGACGGGGGCCGAGGCCACGGCTCAGTCTCCCCGGCCCGGCATGTGCCCACCGATCGCCTCCTTGATCGACTGCCAGATCATGCTGCGGGCGTTCGGGTCGCCCTTGGCCACGGCCGACGCGAAGTTGCGCGCCTGCTCGAGGCTGATATGCGGCGGCAGCGGCGGCACCTCAGGGTCGGTGATCGCCTCGAGCACGCAGGGACGGTCCGCGGAGAGCGCCTCGTCCCAGGCCGCGCCCACCTGCTCGGGGTCGTCCACGCAGATGCCCCGGAGGCCCAGCAGCTGCGCGTAGCGGGCGTAGGGGAAGTCGGGCAGAGTCTGGGAGGCCTCATACTTGGGGTTGCCCTCCATCGCCCGCATCTCCCAGGTCACCTGGTTCAAATCGTTGTTGTGCAGCACCAGCACGACCAGCCGCGGGTCCTTCCAGCGCTGCCAGTACTTTTTGATGGTGATCAGCTCGTTGATGCCGAGCATCTGCATGGCGCCGTCGCCGACCAGCGCGACCACCGAGCGCTCGGGATGGGCGAACTTGGCGGCGATCGCATAGGGCACGCCGGGCACCATGGTGGCGAGGTTGCCCGAGAGGGAGGCCATCATGCCGCGGCGCAGCTTCAGGTTGCGCGCGAACCAGTTGGCCGCGCTGCCCGAGTCGGAGGTGAGGATGCAGCCGTCGGGCAGCCGGTCCGAGAGCTCCAGGAACACGCGTTGCGGGTTGAGCGGCTTCGCCGACGCCATGGCCCGGTCGCCGAGCAGCTGCCACCACTCGGCGACGCCCTTCTCGATCGTCTGGCGCCAGGAGCGGTCCTTCCGGGGCTGGAGCCTCGGCAGTAACGCCCGCAGGGTGGCGGCGGCGTCGCCGACCAATCCCACCTCCATCGGGTAGCGGATGTTGATCATCCGCCCATCGATGTCGATCTGCACGCCCCGGGCCTGGCCCTCGGGCGGCAGGAACTCCGAGTACGGGAAGCTCGAGCCCACCATCAGCAGCGTGTCGCAGTGCATCATCAGGTCCCAGCTCGGTCGCGTGCCGAGCAGCCCGATGGCGCCGGTCACGAAGGGCAGGTCGTCCGGGATGACGGCCTTGCCGAGCAGCGCCTTCGCCACCCCCGCGCCGAGCCGCTCGGCCACCTCTACCACCTCGTCGGCCGCACCGAAGGCGCCGGCGCCGATCAGCATCGCGACCTTCTCGCCGGCGTTGAGGACCTCCGCGGCGCGGCGCAGGTCCTCCTCGGCGGGCGCGATGACCGGGCGCGTGTAGCCGAGGCCCGAATGCACGGTGCCGTGCGCACGCGCCGGCTCCTCGGCGGCCAGCTCCTGGACGTCGTTGGGCACGATGATGCAGGTGACGGTGCGCTGATCCAGGGCCGTGCGCAGCGCGCGATCGATCACGTGCCGGACCTGCGCGGGCGTGTCGATCTGCTGCACGTACTCGTGCGCCACATCCTTGAACAGGCAGCCGAGATCCACCTCCTGCTGGTAGCTGCCGCCCAGCGCGGTGCGCGCCTGCTGTCCGACGATCGCCACCACCGGCTGGTGATCCATCTTGGCGTCGTAGAGGCCATTGAGCAGGTGGATGGCGCCGGGACCCGACGTCGCCAGGCACACGCCCACCCCGGAGGTGAACTTGGCGTGCGCGCAGGCCATGAACGCTGCCATCTCCTCGTGACGCACCTGAACGAACTCGAAGCACTCGCTGGCGCGGTCGAGCGCGCCCATAATGCCGTTGATGCCGTCGCCGGGGAAGCCGAAGATGCGGCGTACTCCCCATTCGGAGAGTCGTTCGAGCATATGGTCGGCTGCGGTCCTGCTCACGAGTGGATCCTCCTCATCGGTCGATTCAATGCATCCCGTGCGGCCGGGCTCCCCGGAGCGCGGGCGCGCCGTCGCGTCGGTCGCCAGGCGTGCGGTCGATCACGGCGACGCGGGGTAGGCGATCGTGGTCAGGAGCGCGTTCTCGGCTTGGCGCGAGTCGAGCCGCGTGTGCTGCACCACGATCGGCACGTCCGAGACGATCACGCTCGCGTAGTCGGCGCCGCGGGGAACCGGTGCGGGATCGTCGAGCTCGTTGAAGCGCACGTGACGCGTGCGCCGCGGCGGCACCGTCACGCGGTAGGGCCCCACCGGCTCGCGATCCGCGAAGAACACGGTGATCTCCACGTGCGCCTCGCGCTCGCCGGCGTTGAGCAGGCACGCCGTCTCGTGACTGGTCATCTCGGGCTCTGGGCCGTGGCTCTTCTCGGGGATGTAGCCCTCTGCGATCGCCCAGTGCGTGCGTCCGATCGATTCCTCGGGGTTCATGATGAAATTGCACTTTTGCAAGGCTCATGCCAGGAGCCCTCGATGCACGGAACCTCGCTTGTCTCGATGGATCCTGCGGCATCGCCCACTCGACTCGTCTCCAGAGCGGCCGCTCATTTTCTACAAATTGGGGAGAGCCTCGCGATCGCCGCAAACGTTGCGGCTTACTGTTCTTCGCGTTTCCTTTCGGCCAGTCCGACGCCGGGTGTGGAAGAGATCGGCCGTGCCGGGCAGCGCGAGGCGCGTCGAAGGCTCGCGACCCGCGCCCGCTTGGTCTCGTTCTTGCGTACGACGCGGCACCGGCGTGGACGGACGGTACGGCCGGCCTTCCCCGCGGAGGAGACCGACACGAGTCGAGATCGAGAGGTGCGGAGGGCGAGGCCGGCGAGCCAAGCGGGCTCCGCGCACCTCCGGGTGCGGGTCGGGTGGGCCGCGGTCGCGCTGCTGACCGCTCTCCTGCTCGCGGCCGGTGCCGCACACGCCAGCGACCGGCTGCCCGTCCACCTGCCGAAGGTGCTCGTGCCCGCCTCCACGCCGGCGGCGACGATCCGCGAGCTCACCAATCTGCTGTTCCTGATCACCGGCGCGATCTTCGTCGCGGTGGAGGGGACGCTCTTCTGGGCGATCTGGCGCCGCCGCCGGGGCGGGGACGAGGAGCGCGAGCCGCCGCAGGTCTACGGCAGCCATCCGGTCGAGCTCGCGTGGACGGTCGCTCCGCTGATCGTGGTCGCCGTGCTATTCCTGGTGACCTCGCGGGTGGTCTTCTCGCTCAAGCCCCGCACCCCCCATGCGGGCGCGCTCCGGGTCGAGGTGGTAGGCCACCAGTGGTGGTGGGAGTTCCGCTACCCAGATCTCGGCGTAGTGACCGCCAACGAGCTGCACGTGCCGCTCGGGGACACGCCTCGGCCCGTCTTCCTCTCGCTCCAGACCGCCGACGTGATCCACAGCTTCTGGGTGCCCGCGCTGGCGGGCAAGACGGATTTGATCCCGAACCGCGTGAACCAGCTCTGGATCGAGCCGCATGAGCCCGGCGTCTACCTGGGCCAGTGCGCCGAGTATTGCGGCACCCAGCACGCCCACATGCGCCTGCGCGTGGTGGTGGAGCCAGAGGCTGACTTCCGGCGTTGGGTGGTCGACCAACGGCAGCCGGCCCCGCGCGTGCCCGGGGTCGACGTGGGCCGCGCCGTCTTCACTTCGCTGACCTGCGCCAGCTGCCACACCATCCGCGGCACCGACGCGGACGGCACCGTGGGCCCCGACCTCACCCACCTGATGAGCCGGGCGACGCTCGGCGCGGGCGCCGCGCCCAACGATCGGGCCCACCTGCTGGCCTGGATCGAGGACCCCGCCACCGTCAAGCCCGGTGCGCGCATGCCGGCGCTACGGCTCGACGAGTCCCAACTCGCCGCGCTCGTCACGTACCTGCGCACGCTCCACTAGGAGACGCCCGTGGCCTCACTCGAACTGCCGGCCCGCTCCTCCATCGGCCCCTCGCTCGGCGAGCGGCTGCACGGCTGGACGACGACGGTCGACCACAAGCGGCTCGGACTGCTCTACATCGGCACCGCGCTGGTCTTCTTCCTGCTGGCGGGGCTCGAGTCCACTGCCATGCGCGCCCAGCTCGTCCGGCCGGAGTCGAAGCTGCTGTCGCCCGAGGTCTACGACCGGCTGTTCACCATGCACGGCACCACGATGATCTTCCTGTTCGGGATGCCCATGCTGTTCGGCTTCGGCAACTACCTGGTGCCGCTCATGATCGGCGCCCGGGACCTGGCCTTCCCGCGCCTCAACGCCCTGGGCTACTGGCTCTTCCTGTTCGGGGGCATGATCCTCTACTTCAGCTATCTCGGAGGCGAGGGCGTCGTCGGCGCCGGCACCGCGCCCTCCGCCGGCTGGTTCGCCTACGCTCCGCTCACCGGCCACGCCTTCTCGCGCGGCCACTCCATCGACTACTGGATCCTGGGCCTGCTGGTCAGCGGCTTCGGCACGCTGGCGACCGCGGTGAACCTGGCCACCACCCTGCTCACCGAACGCTGCCGCGGGATGAGCCTGCGGCGCATGCCGATCTTCGCCTGGATGATCCTGGTTACCTCGTTCCTGGCGATCTTCGCTCTGCCGCCGCTCACCGCCGCGCAGATCATGCTGCTCTTCGACCGCACTCTCAGCGCGCACTTCTTCGACGTGCTGCAGGGCGGGTCGGCGCTGCTCTGGCAGCATCTCTTCTGGTTCTTCGGCCACCCCGAGGTCTACATCCTGGTGTTGCCCGCCTTCGGCTTCATCTCCGAGATCGTGCCGGTCTTCTCCCGCAAGGTGATCTTTGGCTACTCGCTGATGGTGGCCGCGACCGTCGCGATCGGCTTCATCAGCTTCGGGGTCTGGGCGCACCATATGTTCGCGGTCGGGCTGAGCGCGCCCCTCAACGCCGTCTTCTCGGGCGCCAGCTTCCTGATCGCCGTGCCCACCGGGATCAAGGTCTTCAACTGGCTCGCCACCATGACCGGGGGACGCATCCGCTTCGCGACGCCCATGCTCTTCTGCATCGCCTTCGTGGCGCAGTTCGTGTTCGGGGGCCTCACCGGGGTGATGTTGGCCACGGTCCCCTTCGACTGGCAGGTCACCGACTCCTACTTCGTGGTGGCGCACTTCCACTACGTGCTGGGCGGGGGAACGCTGTTCGCAGTGATGGCCGCCCTCTACTACTGGTTCCCCAAGATGACCGGACGCATGCTCTCGGAGCGGCTGGGGCGCTGGCACTTCTGGCTGTTCGTCGTGGGCTTCAATCTGACCTTCCTGCCGATGCACGTCTCGGGCCTGCTCGGCATGCCGCGTCGGATCTACACCTACCCGGCCGGGCTCGGCTGGGAGCCCTGGAACCTGGCGGCCTCTGCCGGGGTGCTGCTCCAGGCGGCGGGCGTGGTGGTCCTGCTCGTCAACATCGCCCGGGCCCTGCGCAGCGGCGAGGAGGCCGGGCCCGATCCCTGGGATGCGTGGACCCTCGAGTGGTCCACCAGCTCGCCGCCCCCGCCCTACAACTTCGCCGTGCGCCCGGAGGTGTCGAGCCGGCGCCCGCTCTGGGACCGCAAGCATCCCGAGGATCCGGACGGTCGCCATGAGTGAGACGGCCCTGTCGAGCGGCTCGGCGTGCGTGCAGGGGCAGGACTTCCCGCTGTCGCGCCGGCAGGTAGGGATGCTCGGCCTGATCGCCTCGGAGTCGGCCTTCTTCGCCTGCTTCGTCGTCGCCTATCTCCTCTACATCGGCCGCAGCCGCACGGGGCCCTACCCCGACGTGCTGGAGGTGCCGTACGTCGCCACCGTCTGTCTCCTCTCGAGCAGCGCCACCATCACCCTGGCGCTGCGCGCCCTGCGCGAGGGCCGCAGCCGCGTGTTCCTCGTCTGGTGGACGCTCACCGTGGCCCTGGGGGTCGCCTTCCTGGTGGGCACCGCCCTCGAGTGGCATCGGCTGATCGTTCGCGAGGGGCTCACGATCTCGACCAATCTCTTCGGCACCTCCTTCTACTCGCTGGTCGGCTTCCACGCCGCCCACGTGACGGTGGGCCTGCTGCTTCTCGTCACCGTCGCCGCGATCGCGCTGCGCGCCCGCGTGGAGCCCGCCCACGCGGAGCGGGTCGAGATGGTGACGTGGTACTGGCACTTCGTGGACGCCGTGTGGGTGGTGGTCTTCACCACGGTGTACTGGGTGGGTCGATGAGCGAAGAGCAGCGGGCGGCGGCGGGCGGAGAGGAGCGGGGCGTGGAGCTGCCGGCGCCGACGGCGTGGCCCCTGGTCGCGGCCCTCGGCATTGCGCTCGGCTTCCTGGGGCTCGTCACCCACGTCGCCCTCGGGCTCCTCGGCGTGGCGCTGGCGCTGCTGGGCACGGTCGGCAGTGTGCGTGAGGTGATCCCGGTGGAGCGCCGCGAGACGGTGCCGCTGCGCCGCGAGCCGCCGCCGCCCCGGACCCGCGCCCGCGCCCTGCCGCGCCTCGGCGAGGAGCGGCACCGCATGCGCATCCCAGTGACGATCCATCCTTACTCGGCCGGCGCCTGGGGCGGCCTCGCGGGCGGCGCCGCGATGGCGGCGGTGGCGGTGAGCTACGGGCTCGTGCGCTACGGCAGCCCGTGGCTGCCGATCAACCTGCTGGCGGCGGTGGCGATCCCCTCGTTGGCCCACGCCCACCTCGCCCAGCTGCGCGCCTTCTCCGGGGCGGGTCTGCTCCTCGCCGCCGTGATCCACCTGCTCCTGTCGGGCGGCATGGGGCTGCTCTACGGGGTGCTGCTGCCCATGCTGCCGGGCCGGACCTGGACCGCGGGCGCCCTGCTGGCGCCGCTCCTCTGGACGGGCCTGCTCCACCCGACGCTCTCGCTGATCAACCCCGCGCTGGCCGCGCGTATCGATTGGATCTGGTTCGTCGCCTCCCAGGTGGCGTTCGGGATCGTGACGGGACTCTGGGTGGCGCGCACCGAGCAGATCGCCGTGCTCCAGCGCCTGCCGTTCGCCGAGCGGATCGGGCTCGAGGTGAGCGGACGCGAGGAGGACGAGCGATGAGGCGGCGCCTCCCGCGCTTCGCGAGCCCCGCCAGCCTCCTGGTCGCGTGCGTCCTGACGCTCGGCTGCGACGGCTTGCCGGGCCGGCCGAGCCCCGACCAGCGCCCGTTGCCCCCGACGGCCGTGCGCGACTTCGACTCGCTGTACGGCCGCCACTGTGCCGGCTGTCACGGCGCCGACGGACGGCTCGGCGCCGCCCGGCCACTGGCCGATCCCCTGTATCTGGCCTGGGTGGACGACACGACCCTGCGGCGGGTCACCGCCGAGGGCGTGCCCGGCAGCCTGATGCCCGGCCTGGCTCGCAGCGCGGGCGGCGTGCTGAGCGACGAGCAGGTGGGGCTTCTGGTGGTGGGCCTGCGCGCGCACTGGGGTAGCCATCCGCCCTCGGCGGCGCTTCCGCCCTATGCGGTGAAGCGTACGGGCGACGCCGCCCGCGGCCGGGCCGTGTTCGCCGCGCGCTGCGCGAGCTGCCACGGGCCCGAAGGACGCGGCGGGCCGCACGGCGGCTCGGTGGTAGACCCGGCCTACCTGGCGCTGGTCTCCGACCAGGCGCTCCGTTCGGCCGTGGTGGCGGGCCGCCCCGACCTCGGCATGCCGGACTTCCGCGGCCGCGGCAATCAGCCGACGCTCGACGACGAGGAGATCACGGACGTGGTGGCGTGGCTGGCGGCGCAGCGGGAGTCCGCCCGGAACGCGAGCGCGGCGGGAACGGCGAAGAGCAACGGAGGGAGACCATGAGCCAGACGCCCGGCCCGGACCCGGGAGCGGAAGCGACGAACACCACCCGGCGCCGATTCCTGCTCGCCCTGGGCGGCGGGCTCGCGGGGCTCGGCGCCCTGGTGCTCCTGGTGCCGCTGCTCGGCCCGCTGCTCTCCAGCGCATGGCGGGCCTCCGTTAGTCTCCGATGGGTATCGGTCGGCCCGGTGGATTCGTTCCCGAAGGGCCAGACCCGGCTCGCGAGCTTCCGGAATCCCTTCACCGTGCCCTGGGACGGCCAGACCGCGGAGATCCCCTGCTGGGTGCGGCGGAAGGACGATGGCAGCTTCCAGATCTTCTCCGTGCACTGCAGCCACCTGGGCTGCCCGGTGCGCTGGTTCGCCGGCTCGGGCCTGTTCCTATGCCCCTGCCACGGCGGCGTGTACTACGCCGACGGCCGGCGGGCCGCCGGCCCGCCGCCGCGCGGCCTCTACCGCTACGCCCACCGCGTGCGCGGGGGCACCCTCCAGCTCCGGGGCGGCCACGTGCCAACCCTGGCAGCGCCCCTGTGAGACCGACGCTGCCGGGCAGGGCGGCGCTCGGCGCCGCCGGGCGCTGGGTGGACGAGCGGCTCGGCCTCCGGGAGGCGGTGGTCGAGCTCGCCCGCCATCCGATCCCGCCGGGCTCGGCGAGCTGGTTCTACGCGCTGGGCTCGGCGACGCTCACTTGCTTCGGCGTGCTGGTGGCGAGCGGCCTGTGCCTCGCACTCTTCTACGTGCCCTCGGCCGGCGACGCCTGGAACAGCCTCGAGCACCTCACCTACGGCGTCCCGCTCGGCTGGCTGCTGCGCGCGGTCCACTACTGGGCCTCGAACTTCATGGTGGCGGTGCTGACCCTGCACGCCCTGCAGGTGTTCCTGTTCGGCGCCTACAAGTACCCTCGCGAGCTCACCTGGATGATCGGCGTCTGTCTGCTGCTCGCCACCCTGGCCAACGCGTTCACCGGACAGATCATGCGCTTCGACCAGGACGCCTACTGGGGCATCGGCATCGGCGTGGCGATCACGGGGCGGCTGCCCGAGATCGGCCAGCAGCTGGTGTATCTGCTGCTCGGCGGGCCGATCGTCGGCGGACGCACGCTCTCGCGCTTCTTCGCGCTGCACGTGTTCGTGGTTCCGGGCCTGATCGGCGGGCTCGTCCTCCTGCACCTGCGCCTAGTGTTGCGCCTCGGCGTCAGCGAGCCGCCGGTGGCGGGCCGTCCCGTGGACCCGGACCACGAGCGTGCGCGCTACCTAGAGCGCCTGCGGCGCGAGGGCATCCCGTTCTTCCCGGACGCCGCCTGGCGCGACATGGTCTTCTCGGGGCTGGTGCTGCTCGGCATCCTGGGATGCGCGGCGCTGTTCGGACCCAAGGGACCCGGCGGAGCGCCCGATCCCACCCAGATCCACACCGTGCCCCGGCCGGACTTCTACTTCCTGCCGGTCTTCGCGCTGCTCGCCCTGCTGCCGCCCTGGCTGGAGACCCCGGTGGTGCTGATCGCGCCCCTGCTCGGCGTGCTGGCGCTGCTGGCCCTTCCCCTGATCGCGTGGCGAGGCGAGCGCCATCCCGCCCGCCGGCCGGTGGCCGTGCTCGTGGTGGTGGCGGGCTTCACGGTGCTCGGCATCCTCACCCGCGTCGGCATGACGGCGCCCTGGTCGCCGCACATGCAGGCCTGGAGCGCCGATCCGACACCGGTCGCCGACGTACGCGGCCGCAGCCCGCTGGAGCTCCAGGGCGCGCTGCTGGTGCAGGCGAAGCAGTGCCGCAACTGTCACGCCCTGGACGGTGTGGGCGGCCGGCGCGGCCCCGCCTTCGACGGCGTCGCCACCCGACTCACCCGCGACGAGCTGGTGCGCCAGGTGCTCCAGGGCGGCGGCAACATGCCGGCCTATGGCAAGCAGCTCGAGCCCGACGAGGTGACCGCGCTGGTCGCCTTCCTGCGCACGCTCGGCCCGCCTGGCCAGTCCGCACGCCCGCCGGTGGAGGCCCGGCTCCGTGCCGTCGGCGACTGAGTGGCTGCCCGTCCACTGGGACGCGGCGCCGGGCGCGCTGGCAGCGCCGGGCGCGACGCCGGTCGAGCAGGTCCTCGCGCACTGGACGCCGTCCTTCGCGCTGCTCGCGGCCGCCAGCGTGCCGGTGCTGCTCTACGCGTGGGGCTGGTGTGGGCTGCACCGTCGCCTCCGCGCTCGCTTCCCGCCCTGGCGGCCAGCGTGCTTTTTGGCCGGCACGGCGGTAGTCCTGGCGGCGCTGGTCTCGCCGCTCGACGCCTTCGCGGACGCGCTGCTGAGCGCCCACATGACCCAGCATCTGCTCCTGCTCATGGTGGCGCCCCCGCTGCTGTGGCTCGGCGACCCCTTCGCCGCGTTCCTCTGCGCGCTCCCGAACGGCCTGCGCCGCCGCGTCGTGGCCCGGCTCGTCGCCTGGCGGCCGCTGCGCGCGGTGGCGCGGGGGATCGGCCGGCCCGCCTCCTGCTTCGTCGCCTTCGTCGCCATCGTCTGGCTCTGGCATCTGCCCGCGCTCTACGAGTGGGCGCTCGGCGACGAGCTCGTGCACGACGTGGAGCACTTCTGCTTCCTCGCCGCCGGCCTGCTGTTCTGGTGGCCGGTGGTCGCCCCCTGGCCGGCCCGCGGCGCTGAGCGCCACTGGGTGGCGCTGCCCTACCTGCTGCTCGCCATGCTCGAGAACACCATCTTCTCGGCGATCTTCACCTTCTCCGACCGCCTCTTCTACCCGAGCTACGCGGCCGGCCCGCATCCCTTCGGGCTCCCGCCCTTGGCGGACCAGGCGCTGGCGGGCGCGGTGATGTGGGTACCGGGCTCGCTGGTGATGCTGGTGCCGGTGGCGGTGATCCTGATGCGGCTGCTCGAGACGCCCCCTCGGCATCCCGCAGGCCACATGCTTCGGACAGGGAATGCGGAATGACCCGGGAGGCCGCAGGATGATGGAATGGCAGTCGACCGTGCACGTCCTCGTCGACGTGGCGATCGCTATGGGGCTCGGCAGCGCGATCGGGTCGGGTCGATGGTGTGCGCGCTGGTCATCGGACGCGCGTTGACGGCGGCCTCCATCACCGGCATGCGTGGCGCGACGCAGCCTGATGAGCGTCATCAAGGCTTGAAATCAGCGGGCCAGGGCGAGCGGATGAATAATGAGAACAGACAGGACAACGGCCTGCGCGGCGACGCGCGCTCCATCGCGGTCGCGGAATGAGATGAGAACGACAGCCCGCGAGATGGACCTGGTGGCCGCTGGGAGCCCTGCTCACGACGCCTCCGCGTCCTACGCGCGGTGCGCGGGCTCGAGCACGAGGCCTTCGAAGTCCTTGGCTGCGACATCGGAGATGCGCTGGTAGTACAGCGACCCGATCAGGTACGCGGAGAAGTAGCGGGGCTTGCCCGGGATGTTCGCACCGGTCCACCAGGAGTCGGTGCGCGGGAAGAGCGTCGCGTTCGCGATGCCGCTGACCTCGGCGGCCCAGGCCTCTTCGCTGTCGGTCGTGGGCTCGACGGCACCCAGCCCCTGCTCGCGCATCCTGCGGATGCACTCGCCGATCCAGTTGATCTGCCGCTCGGCGCCGAGCGGCATGTTGTAGAAGACGCCGGGCGAGCCGGGACCGTGAATCATGAACAGATTGGGAAAGCCGACGATCATGAGACCGAGGTAGTTGTGGAATCGGTCCTTCCATCGCTCCTTCAGGCTCACCCCGCCGCGTCCCTTGGGGTTGAGCCGGAGCATCGATCCGCTGATGGCATCGAAGCCGGTCGCCAGCACCAGCATGTCGATCGGGTGCTCGCCCGTCCTCGTGACCACGCTGGAGGGGGTGAACCGCTCGATGGGATCTTCGCGCAGGTCGATCAACGTCACGTTGTCGCGGTTGAAGGTCTCGAAGTAGCCGTTGTCGAGGATCGGCCTTTTGGTCATCACGAAGTGGTCGGGCATCAACTTCTCGGCGGTCTCGGGGTCGCGCACGATCGCGCGGATCTTGCCCCGCACGAAGTCGGCCAGCGAGCGGTTGGCTTCTTCGCTGATCGCGATGTCGACGTAGCATTCCGCAAAGAACTTGAAACTCCCTCGCTGCCAGAGCCTTTCGTACAGCGCCTCTCGCTCCTCGGCGGTCGCCGCCAGGGCCGAGCGCGTGTGGGTTTCCCAGGGGAAGCCTCCGGGGTGCGCGAGCATCGTCGCGCGGACCGAGTCCCAGCTCGCTCTCGCTTCCGCCATCTCTTCGGGCGTGACGGGGCGATTGCCCGCAGGAAAGGCGTACTGCGGCGTGCGCTGGAGCACGGTCACGTGCGCCGCGTCCCGGGCGATCTCGGGAATCGCCTGGATCCCCGAGGAGCCCGTGCCGATCACCGCGACGCGCTTGCCCGCGAAGGAGACCGGCTCGTGAGGCCAGCGGCCGGTGTGGTAGCACTCGCCGGCAAAGTCGTGGATGCCCGGGATGTCCGGCAGGTTCGCCGTCGAGAGGGCGCCCACCGCACAGATCAGGAACTGGGCGGAGGCGCGCACCCCGGTGCTGGTCTCCACCGTCCAGCGCTGGGCCGCTTCGTCGTAGCGGGCGTCCTGCACCCAGGTCTCGAACTGGATGTCGCGGCGGAGGTCGAAACGATCGGCGACGTGCTCGAGGTAGGCCAGCACGGCGGACTGCTCGGACTGGGTCTCGGCCCAGTCCCACTCCTTCATGAGCTCGTCCGAGAAGGTGTAGCAGTAGAAGGGGCTGCCCGGCCCATCCACGCGTGCACCCGGATAGCGGTTGTACCACCAGGTGCCACCGACGTCGCTGGCCCCGTCGTACACCCGCACCGAGAAGCCCATCTCGCGAAGATGGTGCAGGGCGTACATCCCGCTGACACCCGCTCCGATGATCACCGCGTCGTAGTGCTCGACCGATCCGCTCGTTCGCGAAGGCTGATTCCTGCTAGACATCCTCTCTCCTGCGGCGACCTGTACGCGCGCCAAGTCGTTCTGCCATGGGCCATGGTTCGCCACAATGTACCTCCACTCAGGGCGTTGCCTCCTGCCGAGCCTTGGCGGTCGCTCAACCGATCCGCCACGCCAAGGCCCTGGGCGTCACCGACCACCTGACGCGAGTCCGAGCGCGCGCTTCGTCGGCCGGGACTCGACCGGCTCTACGAAGGCCTCCGCATCGCCGGATGGGATGGGTGGAGCGGTTCCCCGGAGGTCTCGTGACCGGGCCGCGGCGTCACTTCCTGGCGACGAGGACGCGTCTACCCAGTGCCAGTCGGGAGCGAACCCGAACGCCGAGACTGGGCGGTCCGGGCCGACTCGTCTTCCGATGAGTTGCAGAGAGAAGGTTCGATCGAATGTCGGGAGAGGCTCGGTGGCCTTCTTCGGTTCTACCGCAGAGCTGCGTAGAGGTCAGCTGGGTTTTGGCACAATACGGGACGGTTGGATTGTCAGTCGATGCGCTCGAAGTCCGGCAGCTTGAAGGTCTTGTCGAAGAAGGGCTGGAGCGGCGCGTAGGACGCTACCCCGACCTGTCAGCCAAACCCCCAACCGTCATACCTGAAACGGTCTGTTCGACGCGCTGACGCGCGTCTCGATGAGGCCTCTTGACCCGGAACCACGTCACATAGAGCGCCGGAAGGAAGACCAGCGTGAGAAGCGTCGCGACCGCCAGTCCCCCCATGATCGCGTAGGCCATCGGACCCCAGAAAATGGTCGGCGCGATCGGGATCATGCCGAGGATCGCAGCAGCGGCAGTCAGCAGGATCGGGCGAAACCGGTGCGCCGTGGCCTCGACGACCGCATCCCACGGTTCGCGCCCAAGCGCCTTCTCCTTTTCGATCTGGTCGATCAGGATCACCGAGTTACGCGCGATCATGCCGGTCAACGCGAACACGCCGAGGAGTGCGACGAAGCCGAGGGGCTTGTCCGCGAGTAGCAGCGCCGCGACGACCCCGACAAGGCCGAACGGAGCCACGCTCAGCACCAGGAAGAGGCGGTTGAAGCTCTGAAGCTGGATCATTAGCACTGTCAGGATCAGGATGAGCATCAGCGGAAGGACCGCAGCGACGGACGCCTCCGCCTTGGCGCTCTCCTCGACCGTTCCGCCGACTGCGATGTGGTAACCGCTCGGCAGGCTCGCATTCAGGGCCTCGATCTTCGGCGCCAGCTGTGCCTTCTCAATAGTCGTCCTAGTTGATTCTGCTGGGCTTTCCAAATGACGACCCTGCTCGTCCCCAGAGGATAGTCCGAGGTGCGAGCGAGGTTCAGTCTTCTCACTTGCCGGAAGCAAGGGCAGAATGGCCGCGATGGTGCGGGTGGTGCTCACGCTTTGGGTGTCGATTCTTCGCAGCACCGCGGCCCTGTTCCGCAGCCGACAGGACCAGGCCATCGTCGAGCTCGCCCTTCGACAGCAGCTTGCCATCTACGCTCGCAGGCAACCGAGGCCACGAATTGCCCCGCTCGATCGTGCCTTCTGGGTTGCCCTCTCCCGCCTCTGGCCTCGCTGGAGGATCGTCCTGGCGATCGTGCAGCCCGAGACGGTGGTTCGCTGGCAGAAGCGTCGCTTCCGAGCCTACTGGCGTTCCATCTCGACTCCTGGGCCGGGTAGGCCTCCGATCTCGGAGGAGACCAAGGCTCTCATCGTCCGCATGGCTACCGAGAACCGCTGGCGCGCATGGAAGATCCGGGGCGAGCTATCGAAGCTCGGGCTCCAGGTGAGTCTCTCCACGATCTCCCGGTACCTCCCCAAGGTCCAGCCTGACCCTGGTGGTCAGCAGCGCTGGACCACCTTCCTCCGTAACCACCGAGATCTGATCACCGGGATGGACTTCTTCGTCGTGCCCACCGTCCGGTTTCAGCTCCTATACGCTTGGTTCGTGATCGACCACGGCCGGAGACGCATCCTCCACTTCAACGTGACCGAAAGCCCAGCCGCGTGCTGGGTGATCCAGCAGCTGCGGGACGCCTTCCCGAACGAGCCTGCACACCGATTCCTGATTCTCGACAACGATGCGATCTTCTCGGACCAGGTCGCCCGCTCGATCACCAGCCTCGGTCTTGTTCCCAAACCGACTGCGTTCCGAAGTCCTTGGCAGAACGGCACGGCAGAGCGGTTCGTAGGTAGCGTACGGAGAGAGCTGCTCGACCACGTCGTGGTGCTCGGAGAAGATCACCTGAGACGGCTTCTCCGCGAGTATGTCGATTACTACAACGCTGAGCGAGTCCACACCGCGATCGGCGACGCCCCCGAAGGCCGGAAGTCCGAGAGTCGCCCTTCAGCCGGCGCTCAGATCGTCGCCCTACGACGCGTCGGCGGACTCCACCACCGATACGTCTGGCGCCACGCAGCCTGATTGGCGTCCATGAGCCTCGAGATCAGCTCACAAGAGCCCAGATGAAATTTGACCACGCACAGGCTCTTAAGACTGCCGTGTGGGTCCATCCCGCACTTTCAGGAAGTAACAAGAGACCCCATCGAAAGCCTCTGCCCTCGCCGGGGGGCGCCCATTCACGGGGTTGCCATCCTTCCCTCAAGGGCGGAACCGTGTTGTGGGGCGGGCTCGTGGCGGAAGGTGCGCGGAGGGCCGATCAGCGGGGTCTTCACCGGAGCGGCGGCGCCGGGGACGATGACGAAGGAGTTGCCACCGGGGTTGGCGTCGTAGACGGGCGGGAAGGGGCCCGTCTTCTTCCAGTTGTTCAGCAGCCAGACATTGCCCGATGGGTCGATCCCGCCGCCCGTGACGCGATCGAGGGCGTCGGTCACGTAGCCGGTGGGGGGCGAGATGGGGTCGCCCGTCGCGAGGTCTCCTGGGCACTTGCTCGTGTCGGCGCCGCAGAAGCGCGAGAGGGGCGTGTCGGGCCAGGTGGTCATTTCGTCGACGTCCTTGGTGGGCTTCTGGCCGAAGTTGAAGACCCAGAGCGTGTCGGCGCCGTCCACGGCGTTGCCCCACGGAATGGTGATGCCGCCGCTCTTCTCCGGCATGCCAGGCGGCGCGTACTGGACCGGCGGGCCGCCGTCGGCCGGGTAGAAAGCGAGCGAAGGGCCCGCGCCGTCCTGGGGGTCGAGCGGCGTTACGCAGGGGACGTTCACCGAGTCGGAATTCGACACCCACATATTCCCGTGGCTGTCGCCGGAGATGCCCATGGGCCACGACAGGATGGACTCCGAGCTCGTGCCGTCCGTGTGAGGCAGCATCTCGACGCTGCCGTTCGGCTCGATGCGGTAGACGCGGCCGGCCGGGGTGTCGGTGTTGGCGACATGGCCGGCGTGGTTGCCGGTTACCCAGGCGCGGCCCAGCGGGTCGATGGCGACGCCGAAGGGCTTGATGAGGGGCCGGTTCGGGAGCTCGACCTGGAAGACGCCCTGCTCCCCCTGACCGCCGGGCAGCGGGATGTTGCGGGCCTTCGAGGGGTTTCCCCGCGGAATCACCGTCACGGTGTCGTTGCCGCAGTTTGCGACCCAGATGTTTCCCTTGCGATCGGACACGGTGCCCTGTGGCCACCACATGTGGCCCTCGGTGAAGCCGTCGAAGCCCGAGATCGGCACGCCGTCCGGACGGAAGAGCGACACGCTGTCGTGGGTGGCCGGCACCTTGTTGGCCGGGTCGTCCAGCATGGTGCAGACGGGCGCCTCGAATCCGAAGTTCCCCACCCAGATGAGGCCGAAGCGATCGAGCGTGATTCCGAAGCCGGCGCCGCTCAGGCCGCCGCCGAAGTAGGGCGAGCGGGGAAAGCTCTCGCCCCAGGGGTAGAACTTCATCAGGCGCAGCCCGGCGCACGCCGCGACGTCGAGGTCGCTGGGCACGTAGTTGTCGTTGATCCAGGCGAAGCCGCGCTCGTCGAAGGCCACATTGCCTGGACCGCTCATGAGGTTCGTGGCGGCGTACTCGGTGTACGGGCCGCCGGTGAACTTGATGAAGAGGAGCCACGACGTGGGCGGGCTGAGCAGCGGCGGGTCATAGGGGCCGACGCCGGCCAGGGCGAAGAGCTCGAGGACGTTCTCTGCGGGGTACTTCGTCAGGTTGGCCAGCGCCTGGAGCACGCTCTCCGGGGCCTCTCCGCCGGGCGGCGTGGTGAGGTCGAAGAGGAGCTCGCAGTCGAGGTCCGACGCCACGCAGCTCGCCACCATGTTCGCGATCGTCTTGAACGTGCGGAAGGTCGAGGTGTCGGGCCCGTTCGGGACGGTGGAGATCACCATGCCGGGCGCCCCGGTCTCGGGGTCTGCCATGTTGGCGGCCATGCTGACGGCGTTGCGCATGCCCCAGGTGTTCCCGTAGATCCTGCGGCCGTCGATGAACTGGGCGAAGGCCGTGCCGATGGCGACGGTGGTGAGCTCGTTCACCACCACGCTGTCATGCTTGCCGAGGCTGCCGACGGCGCTGGCGAGCATGGCCGGTCCGTTCTCGGCCAAGACGTAGAAGACCGGGTGATCGGGGTGGAACCGACCGGGGGCCACCCGGTAGCGGATCTCGAAATGTCCCGCGCCGTCGGTGATGTCGCTGCCGAGCAGCGTCTTGAACGGTCGGCCTCGGGCGTAGCTGCCGTAGAGCGACACCCGGTAGTTGACCAGCGGCGCACCGTCGCTCTCGACGAAGCCCTCGAGGATGCTCTGCCTTTGGAGTCTGCCCTTGGCCTCGGCGCTGCCCGCCCAAGCGAGCAGGCCGGCGACCGCCAGCAACGCAGGAACAAGTAGGGTGTTGCGCGGATGCCGTAGCGAGGGGATGTGACTCACGGGAGCTCCTGTAGCGTCGGAGCCCCATTCTACTCAGAACAGACCTAGATTCGAGACGATGTCTCGTCCGGCGGTCGGCGGTTCTCGGTTCCTCGTAGTACACCCGAGGGGCATGAGGTCCGTTACCGCTTCCGGCTCGGGCCGGGCCCGAGCTTCGGTAGCGGTCGAAATGGCGCAGAAAGACCCTGAGGAGGATCGACCAGGAAGAATATTGAGAAGAGAGAACCAGCGAACCCGGCGATCGCGGGTGCCGGCGAGTCGCCTGGAGCGGCTCGCGCGCTTCGGCCGGCAATCCGACTGCCACCCCGCCATCGCCGGGGGAATCTCAGGTCTCCAGGAGGCCGATACGGTCCAGGACGGCATCGAGGCGACGCCCCAGCTCCGGCGTGGCCGGAGCCATCGGTAGCCGGTGCTCGTTTTTGGCCAGAACGCCGATGCGCTTCAGCATGTACTTCGTCGCGATGGGCGAGGTGTCGTAGTCGATCGCGGCGAACAGCTCGCTCAATGCGGCGTTCAAGCGCCTCGCTCCCTCGAGATCGCCACGGGCAGCCAACTCGCAGAGTTGCGCGACGCGATCCGGGGCGACGTTGCTGGCCGAGAGCATCGTGCCGCAAGCGCCTACGGCAAGCATGGGGAGGCTCACGGGCTCCCAGCCGGAGAAGATCCGGAAGTCCTCGCCGAGGCGTCGCAGCACCTCCGTGACGAGACCGAGATCGTGGTCCGTGTTCTTGAGGCCGGAGAGGTTCTCCGCGCGAGCTTCTCGATCACGTGCTCGTTCTGGACGAGGAGCACTTGAGACGTCTTATCCGGGAGTACGTCGAGTACTACAACGCGGAGCGGGTCCACACCGCGATCGGCGATGCCCCGGAAGGCCGAAACGCCGAGATCCGACCTGCGAACCGTGCCAGGGTTGTCGGCTCGCGCCGGGTCGGAGGGCTTCACCACCGGTATGCGTGGAGCGACGCTGCTTGACTCCAGCTTTGGTGCTCTTAGAGCGATGAGCAGATGTGTCCGATGAATTCTAAGAACAGACAGGACGATCACGCCGCGGTTAGCTCTTTTTTTCGCCTAAGCACCTAAGCATGAAGATTCCAGATCTCCCAGCGACCGTTGTCCATTAGCATTGCTCTGAACGCACGAGCCTCGCTGTCGTCGTTCCTTTTTGCATATACGCGAAGCAGCCAGGTGTCGGTGCTATGCTCTACGATCTCGTGATCGATCGCGAGTCTCTCTTGGGCGGTGTCGCAGATAGATTGGTTCCAGAGACTCGCCTTCGGACCGGGTGCGTCTCTTGGGATCACCTGCGTAACATCCAGCGCACTGAACGCCACTTGATCGACGACTCTCTGTCCGACCAACAGTTCGACGCGATAGCTGACGATGATCGGAGCCTCGGCCAACTTCATCCCCTTCGAGGTGGGCGTCTGAATCGCTAGTGCCAGGTCGTTGCGCTTCCGCCCCGCGCGAGGCACGTCTGTTGGGAAGGAGTCGACCTGCTGCCCTGGCCGCAACACAGGTCGCTCGAGTCGACAGTTGGCACGAGAGGGGGCGGGGCAACGGGCGCTCTCCGAGCTGAGCTTGACTACGGTGCAACCAGGCCCTCGCGGATGGCAAAGCGAACGAGCTCCGGTGCCTTGTGAATCCCGAGCTTCTGCATGATCCGGGCGCGATGCGATTCGACGGTTCGCGGAGATACACCCAGCCGCGCTGCGATTTCCTTGCTGGAAGCGCCATTGGCGACCAACAGCAGGACCTCTCGCTCGCGCGGCGTCAACAGCGAATGCGGGGGCGGCTCGCTTGCCTCCAGGGCCGTCACGAGGTGTTCGGCAATGGCAGGGGAGACGTAGGTCCTCCCCGCCAGTACCGTGTCGATAGCCTGGACCAGCTCGGTCAGCTCAGCCGTCTTCACGACATAGCCGGCTGCGCCGCTCCGCATCGCGTCCTCCACGTATTGCGGGCTTTCGTGGACCGAGAGGATCAGGACTCTCGTTCCCGCGCTCGCGTCGCGGATCTCTCGAGTGGCGTCAAGGCCCGAGAGGCCCGGCATTAGGATGTCCATAAGGACGATGTCGGGTCTGAGCTGGCGAGCGAGGCGGACTGCTTCCGCGCCATCGGAGACTCCGGCGACGACGTCGTATCGGTCGGTCTGCTCGAGGAGTCGGCGCAGTCCCTCCCGCAGGACGACGTGGTCGTCGGCGAGAAGGATCGATCTGATCGAGTCGCTGTGATCGCGCACACACCCCCCTTGTGCGCTAGTCACCGTGCTCATGCTAGAGCAGCCTCGCCGCTAACGAAATCAGTAATTCTACTCATTGGCAGCCATCGGCGGCACCCCGGAAGCTGTTCACGCGGGCTTGGTGTGTCCGGGGTCGTTTCATTGACCTTCTCGCGGGTACTTTCGCGAGGCCGTCTCCAGAGCAATGCGGACCTCGGAGGTGAGTTCGTCTACCGAGAAGGGCTTCGGCAGGAGCACAACATCCGGGGGAACTGCTCGATTGCGCAAGGACGAATGGTCGGGATTCCCGGAGACGAGCAACGCCGGAATGGGCTGAACCGTTGCCAGCCTCTCGATCAGCTCCAACCCGCTCATCCGCGGCATCACGACGTCGCTCACGAGCAGGTCGAACTCTTGGCGACGAGCTTGCCGGAGGGCCGCCTCAGCGTCTTCGGCCCCCACCACCTGATATCCCTGGCTCCGCAGAACGCGTTCCATCGAGCGGCGCAGCTCGGCATCGTCCTCGACCAGGAGAACCCGCTCCGTGCCTCTGCGCCGCGCAGGGGCGGTGGACTCCTCGCCAGAATTGGTCGCCGTCCCAGCGGCGGCTGGCCAATAGATCTCGACGCGCGTGCCGCGCCCAAGCTCGCTCAGCAGTCGAACCTGCCCGCCGGCCTGTGTGACCACCCCGTACACCAGAGACAGGCCGAGGCCGGTGCCTTGGTTTACCTGCTTGCGCGTGAAGAACGGGTCGAAGGCGCGCTCGCAGGTCTCCGCATCCATTCCGATTCCCGTGTCACTCACCGCGATGAGGACGAAGTCGTCCGCCTCTCGTCCTTCCCCGATCTGCTCGCCTGCCGGAAGCAGGCGAGTTTCGATCCCGAGGGTGCCTCCCATCGGCATCGCATCTCTCGCATTGAGTGCCAGGTTGATGAGCACCTGATCGAGCTGATCCGCATTGGCTCGGATGACGTGACGCGCACCGTCGTTTCGCAACACCAGATCGATGTCGCTCCCGAGCAGATGCTCCAGTGTCTTGGTGGTCTTTTCGATCACCTCGGTCAGCTCGATGATTTGCGTTCCGAGCTCCTTCTTGCGGCTGAAGGCGAGTAGCTGCCGCGTGAGAGTCGAGGCCTGTGCGCTCGTCTTCTTGATCTGTTGCGCATCGGAACACAGGGGGCTGTCCTGGGGCAGCCCGCTGAGCACCAGGTCGGCGTAGATCGCGATCGTGGTCAGTAGATTGTTAAACTCATGGGCTACGCCGCCTGCGAGTCGGCCCACCGCCTCAAGCTTCTGCGAGAACCTCAGCTCGCTTTCGAGGCGCTCCCGCTCCTCCATCTCCTTGTGCAGCCGTTGATTCGCTCTGGATAGCTCCGCCGTTCTTTCCTCGACACGCCGCTCGAGCTGGTCCTGGTGCTCCCTCGCTACCCGGGCAGCCGCCTGTTGAACAGAGAGTCGGTGGTAAGCGGCAGCCAAGACCGGCAACGTTCCGCCCCAATAGGCCACTTTGCGCACATCTGGATCCAGGATGTAGAGCACGACGGAGAGCAGTCCAATGAAGGCCGCATAGGCCAAGAGGTTCCGAACCGAGCGGATGAACGGCAGGGCCGCGAGGACCGACATCACCGAACCAACGGAGTAGAAGGGATGCATGTCGTTCGCGAAGGCCAGCAGATAGAGCTGCAACGAAACCAACGCGGAGCCGAAATTGAACGCATCGAGCAAGTGGTGGTCGACGGCGGGAAAGCGCAGCGAGAGGACTCCGACCGATAGCAGGTAGCTGGATACCAACCACCAGACCAGCCAAGGATCAACGGCGTTCGCGGGCGCGGCGAGGTGCCAGAGCGGGTAGATCAGAGCGGGGGGCAGGAAAGCTCTGCGCAGAAAGGCATGGTCGTCCTCGGAGACCAGTGCAGTGCGCAGTCCCTGAGCGGCCATCCCTCGACCCCCGAACCGGGAGCATAGAGCGTTCGTGAAGCGTTCGGAACTATGCCGTGTGGGAGGGCGACCGGGGATCGCGGAGGATTCCCGCCTCCAGCCATTCGAGTCCGGACGGGATCTCCAGCCCTCCCCGCATTCGGGAGCGCAGCTCCCGGCGATCGCAGCCCAGGGCGCGCAGCTGCGGCAGGGTCCTCATCACGCTCTCTACGACCAGGGACAGCAGCGAACGAGCGATCCTCAAGGAGACGGGGCCCAGATGCGCTCTCAAGTAGGCCACATGCAGTACCTCGTCCTGCCAGATCTCTCGGACCAGCGAGCGGAGTCGCGCCTCCACCTCCGGTTCGTCCGCGAAGAGCCGGGTGTTGTCGAGAAGAATCTTGAATACGGTGGTGCCGAGCACCTCACCGCACAGCACCAGGGTCCACCGCATCCCCTCCGGAAGGTGATAGATCGCGTCGATCAACCACCGCGACAGTAGCTTCGGTGGGCGCAACTGGATCTCGATTCCACAGGTTCGGCACGCCTCCTGGAGGATGCGGCCGTGATACTGTTCCTCCAGGAACAGGAACGTCATGCAGCGATCCAAGCCGGCGCCACATTGGGTGAGCAGGCGGGCGAGTTCCCGGTCTACGCCGTAGCTCTCCCCTTCGTTCGCCTTCGCGATGGCCACGAGCCACAGCGTTCGCGCGTCGATCGCCGGCCGGCCAACTCCGTTGAAGTGATCGAAGAATCCCTGCCGGTCGACGTCGCCCTGCCATTGCACGCGATTCCTGTTCAACTCCTCGAGGAAGTCCTCGCGCCGAGAGAGCCTGCGTTCTGCCAGGTCAATCCGCCCGTTCCGCTCTTCGAGATGCCGCTCGTACGCCGCCAGGTGCCTTCTCCGCTGCTCGCTGGTCAGGGGTCGGAAGGGATCGAAGCGAAGCGGCGTGCGGCCCGTTCTCACGCAGGCTGATAGGGGAGGTGGTCCACTGTGGGCATCGCGATCCGTTCTGAGATCGTCGAGCCCGATGCGCCGGTGGAGTCGCTCACCGTAGAAGTCCAGTGCATTGGACGAGAGCAATTTCCGGGCGTATTCAGCATCGATACCGGGACGCTTGGCGATGCGGGAGACGCATCCCTTGAGCGTCGCATCCCAATGCCCATAGTCGACCGCCATTCCACAAAGACTCCGCCCCAGATCTCCCAATGCGGCCGGCAGATACTCTGGTGCGGGATCGTCGGGCTCCACAGTGAAGAAGAGCTGGCCGCGAGCCAGATATTCCCAGGGATCCCGCGCGAGTCTCGGGTGCTCGTAGCGAAAGGCGCGAAGCTCCTCCTCGCTGGCCTCGTTCTCTGAGGCCTGGAACAGCCCTTTGAGCAGCTTGGCTGCTGCGCCGGCACCGCACCCATCCGCGCCGCGTCGTTCTCGTGTGAACTCGAGGAGGAACTTCGACACCGAAGGCTCCACGGTGGGATCGAAGTCTCGAACGCGCTTCTGCCAATGCTCATGGAGCGCGTGGAAGAAGTCGGGAATCCAGCCCGCGCCGGCCTCCAGGAACCCGAAACGCAGGCGGGGGAACGCCTCCAGCACGCCATCGAAGATGAGCTTGGCGATCGCCATCTGCTGAAGCGCGCGGTTCGCAAAGACATGGACCAAGGTGAAGGTGTCGAGATAGTCTGCGTTCCCTGCGGCGAGGCCCACACCGGGGGCGCCGTGAACACCGATCGCGATCCCGAGCCTCTGCGCTTCCTCGAAGAGAGGAAAGAAATCAGGATGTGAAATAGGCTTTGGCACGCGCACGTCTGGGAAGGAATCGGGCGCCGCCGGGTGAGGCTGAGGCATGTTCGGGGCGATGCTGACGCCATGCATGCCGAGCTTGTCGACACAGCGCCGCATCTCGCGCACGGCCTCTCTCGGATCCTGCAGCGGTAGCACAGCAACCGGATGGAGCCGCCCTGAGAAGCCCGCACAATCCTCGACGATGTAGTCGTTGTACGCCCTGCAAAGGCCCGCCGCTAGCTCGGCGTCCACGAGGGAGCTGAACGCGAGCATTACGGATCCGTAGATGACCTGGTGATCGATCCCTTCGCGATTCATGTGCTCGAGGCGCACGCGGTTGAAGAGGCCGCCGATCGTAGTTTCCTCGTGATAGGGTCGGAATGTGCCTTTGCCGAACCCTTCGGGCTGTAGAAACATGCGGATCAGGTCATTCGTACCCGTGCGTGGGTTGCGGTCGAGTATTCGGAACCGCTGCTCACCGTAGCGGTCGCGAACAAACGCTATGCGATTTCGAAGGTGCGACGGGATGAAGTCGACGAATACGAGCGGGTTTTCGCACTTGTGGCTGTCCGCGTCGACGACCGGGTATCCAAGGAGCATCTCGTCCTCCGAACAACGGTCGTCCTATCGCCGAATATCGGATCAGCTTTAGTCGCACTCGACTGCAGAGAAGCGATGCGACGCAGGCTATCCGTAGTTCTACTTAGGCGCTGACCTCGAGCGCGGACGAGAAGCCGCGTTTCAGCGGATGCGAGGGGAACGATCGGCTGGAGCACGTGTCCACGGGATCGGCGCGGCGTGCGCAGGTCTCCTATTCGATCCCGGAGAGCGCGTTGACTGCTTGCTTAGTCAAGGCTCGAGTGCTGGCGAAGGTCGCAAAGCGCTCGTGCTTCCCCTGGGGCGCTCACAGGGCTTCATGCACCCGGAATTCGCGGCCGCCGACGATTCCGTCACGCGGATGGCCGACGCCCGTTCGACGTGCCTTCGACCTTTGCAGATCGCTCCGCGCAGAATGTGCTCGCTCGGGTCCGCAGTATTACGGAGGCAGAAGCGAGAACGTCGCCGTGTGCCGGGAAGTAGGGAGGGTGGTCTAGGCAATAGCACCTATCAGCATCCGAGAAACTTGTGTGCGGCGCGAAAACAGCAAATTGCCGCAAAGGCCACCTCGTCGATCAACCGAAGCAATCCTCAGCGCATCTAGGCACCGGGTCAATGGCGCGCGTGAGGTAGACGCGATGAAGTGTCGGGCGAGACGGATAATGCTCGCGCGACCAATGGTCTGCGCGCGCTGCGGTTACGTCGGCGAGTCGGTAACACTCATCCCAGGGTCGGACCTTGTGGAGTTGCTCGGATGGTGTCTCGTGGGGATTCCGGGACTTCTTTACTGCGCATGGCGGCACTATCTGCGTTGTAAGGCCTGTCGCTTGTGCGGAGACCTCGACTTGTTGCGCGAGGCCTCCGCGTCCTGCGCTCGAAGACCGCCTCAGGCGGCTGCCACGGACCCGTTGGTGCAGAACGTCGGCCTCGTCCGAGTCGCTTGGCCCATGCACCTCGCGATACCGCGGGAGCGGATCCGCCGGGGCGCGGCTCCCGCACTAGCCTCGGTGGCGCTTGCGATCACGGCGATGTTCACTGACCGCGATCTCGTGACCATGCTTGTAGCAGCGGCGTGTGTGATGGCGATCACGATGGGCCCGGTGGCCCCAATCATGGCTTCCCTCGTCTCTCGGTCTCGATCGAGGCGGCCGTGCCGGGCGTGGGATAGAACGGGACGGCCCCTTCCGATCGAACGCGCCTAAATCGTCGCGTGGATTCCGGGGAGATCAGATGCTGATGCGCGCGATCTCCTCGGTAAGTCCCTGGTAGAACTGGAAGAGCAATGGAGGGAGGCGCGGACCAATGCGAAAAGAGGGAAAATCCGACTCGGAGAAGGAATTCGAGCGACTCGGGAGTGTGGCTACGGCGGGTAGGCGGTGACGCGCCTATCGGACCGCGACGTCATATTGATGGGGACGGCCGCCCTGGTGGCCTGGATCGCAGCTCACGATGTGGGGACGATCTTCCATCGCGTGGTGGGAGAGATCGCGGTCCGGCACGGCCGCGCGGAGGTGGCACAGCGGCATCTCGACGTCCTGGTCACCGCATCCGAGCGCTCCCCGGAGAGGCGGAGGCTTGCGGCAGACCTTCTGGCGCTGGGGACGGTCTACCGGGAGCAAGGGCGTCTGGGGCAGTCAGGGCGCGAACTGGAAAGGGCGCTTGAGGTGCTTCCTGACGACACCGAGTCGGACGCCCCGACGCGCTCCGGGATCCTTTCTGAGTTGACCGAGGTGTACCAAGAGCTCGGTCTCCCGGACCAGGCGCTCGCGTCCGCTGAGGCGTGGCTGAGGCTGGCCGAATCCACGTTTGCTGAAGGCCATGTCGCCGTGGCGCGAGTGCTCGAGACGCTCGCGATGGTTCACGCGCAACGTGGATCCCTGGACCTGGCAGAGGCCTTCCAGCGCCGGGCGCTCTCGATTCGCGAGACCGACCTCGGGAGCCAGCATCCGGAAGTGGCCCTCGCAATGACTCGTCTCGGTCACGTGCTTCTCTATCGTGGTCGCTTCCGTCAGGCGAGTCTCTATCTGGAACGGAGCGTCTCGCTTCTGAGAGCTGCGGGCCATCGGGGGGAGAGGGGATGGTTGCCGTGGAGCGAGACTCGACCGGATGTCTCCTCCATGCTCGCAAGCTCCCTGAATGAGCTGGGGCTGCTATATCGAGAGCAGGGGCGCGTAGGTGAGGCAAAGGTGGTCTACGCGGAAGCACTGGGGCTGACGGCGAATGCTGCCACGGAGCGCGCTGCGATCCTGGCGAACGCCTCCATGGTGTCACTCCAAATGGGCCAGGTGCAAGAGGCACGGCACTATTCGGAGGAGGCGCTCGAAATCGCCAAGAAAGTCGAGATCTCCCCCGCGCTTCGGGCACTGCTCGATGACACCGCAGCGGAGATACGGCTCAGGATGGGGGAAGCCGCGAAGGTGGTGCGGGATCGAGACGACCCGACGGTAATCGGTGTCGCTTCGAACGCCCGAGCGTACCCGATGGTCGAGGTTACGCGGGTTCCTCGGAGCTCACTTCGGGGCGTTCCGCCGCGCCGCGCCGTCGAGACTTCGCGTCGCCGCGACTGATCAGAGTGCCATCAGGAGACTTGTCGTAGGCGGAACTTCATCGCCGGCTTCTACCTGCGTAGATTTGTGCAATGCGACAGAGGTGCAGCATACCTTCCAACGTTATTGACAAGACTAGCGCTAAAGCGCCGTGGACGATCTCCGATGGTAAAGACAAGGTTAGTGAACGAGATCAAGGCGGCGCGCACCATTGCTGATCGCGCCTCGACGACGAAGACGCTCGTCCCTTCCGAGTCGCGACAGGCGTTTCAGCTCAAGAGGAGGCCATCATGCAGGAGGAGGCACGGAGCGCGCCCCGGATTCGCCCCGAGGAGGACGAACCGATCGAGATCCAGCTGATGAGCGAGCAGTTCCTCGATATCTTCGAGGCGCGTGACATCAGCACTAGCGGCGTGGGCATCTATGTCCCATACCGCTTTGAGGGATGTGACCTGAAGAGTCCCGTTACACTAGTGGTCACGTTGCCGGGTGTACGCCCATTCATAGCCAAGGGTCGCGTCGTGCACCGCAGCAAGACCGAGCGCGAGTTTTTTGGCGTAGAGTTCATCGAGCTCTCAAAAGCGCAGTACCAAGCGCTCGCCAGTTATGTCGCACAGCGCCTTGTCGAAGAGCGCGACCAAGCGGACTGATAGAAGAGAGGGGATCCGGCGGATCTAGAGAATTGCCCCTCGGCGCGGCGGAAGATGGGGGTGCTTACAGCAACCTGACCCTGCTTATCCGTGTCTCGGGCCAACGGGGTAGATCAGAGGGACCGTTGTCTTGCGGAAGGATTTCTGTGGTTGCGCCCATGGAAATGGTTCTTGGCGATTCTGTGCCGTACCCGTCATATGGCGGGGACCATGCCTCGTGCCGCGAGAGGCGGTTGCTGTTGGAGTGGAGCCGTGAGAAAGCGCTTTGTGACCGTTCTTGCCATCAGCGACGCTCCCGAAGACATTCGGCTCCTCCGCGGATATCTAGAGTCGATGAGCGCTTGGAGATGCGATTTCCTGTCTTGCAGCTCTCTCGAGGAGGCTCTCCCGCTTCTTGCCTATCGAAGGGTGGATGTCGTCCTCATCGACTACCCGGCCGCGTTCCCGGTCGGAATGGCGGCGCTCGGTGCACTGATGCATCGAAGTGACCAGCTGTGTCGAGTGGTCATCGTGATCACGGAGCACGGGGATGACGAGGTCGCCGTGGAGGCGATCAAGACGGGGGCAAGCGACTACATCCCGAAGGCGCGGTTGAGTCCGGAGGTGCTGTACTACGCGATCCGAAGCGGTCTCGAGAAGGCAGAGCTTCGCCGCCAGCTCGAGATCCAGCAAGAAGAGCTGGTGAAACTGGCACGTTGCGATGAGTTGAGTGGGCTCTTCAACCGGCGGGCGATTCTGGAGCGGCTCGATCAGGAGTTTGCGCGGTCGAAGCGATATGGATCCTCGCTACATCTGTTGATGCTCGACATGGACGATTTCAAGAGCATCAACGATGGCTACGGACATCTCGCAGGGGACGACCTTCTGGAAGCGGTCGGTGGGACGATCCGGTCGTTGATTAGGAGCACTGACGCGGCGGGAAGAGTGGGGGGCGACGAGTTCTGCCTCGTGGTCGTGGAGGTCAAGACGGAGGGCGTTCGGATCCTCGCCGACCGCTTATTGGAGGCGATCCGGATGCTGGATATGAGCGTTGCCCATGAGAAGGTTCCGCAGGTGACCTGCAGCATTGGGATCGCGGCCTTCACCCCGGGAATGGCATCGCCGCGCCAGCTCCTCGATCGCGCGGACCGGGCGCTCTACGAGGCGAAGTCGGCCGGGCGGGATCGGTTCTCAGTTCTCTGTGCGGAACGCCCTGATAAGTCGCATTGATGTAAGCGCTCGCCGATCCCGTACTGTGCCAAAGCTCGGCCGCTGAGAAACTAGCCGGAAATCAGCGGGTTGTGCGGCGCAGAACAACGGAATCTTCAGCTTGCGAAACGGGCTAGCGTGTTTCGATGATCCCTCTCCCGTTGCAGTGCCTCCTCGCCGTCCTGGCTGGATGGGTGAATCAGCAACAGCAGGAGGTGATCGCCTACCTGCAGGCTGAGAATCGCGTCCTTCGCGACGAGCTGGATGGGAAGGCCCTGCGGTTCACGGACGCTCAGCGCTCCCGATTGGCGCGCTTCGCTCACCCGATCGGGCGCCGGAGGCTCCGGAAGATCGGTACGATCGTGACACCCGACACGCTCCTTCGCTGGCACCGGGAGCTGGTCGCTCGGAAGTACGACGGAAGCAAGAAGCGAGGCCCGGGTCGGCCCAGAATCCCTGAGGAGATTCAAGAGCTGATCCTGAGAATGGCGCGTGACAACCCAGGCTGGGGTTCGGGCGTGCATCCCGTAAAGCTCCCGAGCCGTAGTCCGAATCTGAACGCCTATGCCGAGCGGTTCGTCCGATCGATCAAAACGGAGTGCTTGGCACAGGTCGTTCCGATCGGGGAAGGCCACCTTCGCCGAGTCGTGCGCGAGTACGTCCAGCACTACCACGGCGAGCGCAATCACCAGGGGATCGGCAACCGGCTCATCGGCCCGCCCGCCGATGCGATACGGAGAGAGGGTCCGATCGAATGTCGCAAGCGGCTGGGCGGGCTTCTTCGTTACTACTACAACCTGGACGGTCAAGTGGGCCATCGAAGGAGTCACCTTGCACTCACGTTGGCGCGCTACGTCTTCTTCCCGGCGTTCAGGACGACGGCAGCTCGGATCAGCGCCTTGAAGGCGTCCTTGTCGATCCTGTCTCCCTCGTTGAAGTCGATGGCGCGGCGGGTGCTGGCTTCCAGGCTGGCGTTGAAGAGGCCGGCCGGGTCGGCCAGCGAGGCACCCTTCGCGAAGGCCAGCTTCACCTTGTCCTTGTAGATCTCGCCCGTACAGAGGATGCCGGCGTGTTCCCACACGGGTACGCCCGACGGGTTCGACGGCTTCCGCCACTTCACGTCCTCCACCACCTCGGGATCGGCTTCCTTCACCAGGTCGCGCAGCCGGCCGAGCATTTCGCCGCGCCAGTCGTCGAGCTTCCGGATCCTCGCGCCGATCAACTCGGAAGGCGAAGGACCCTTGTCAGCGTTCTCGTTCATGGATCACTCCTCGGGCCGATAGCGGCGTTCCTCGGGAAGGAGCTCCTCGAGGGGTCGCACCTCGGTACTGCCGATCCTTGCAGAAGGCCAGTGGGCCGTCGCTGCGCCGGGCCACACCTTCGGCGATCTGACGTGCGTCCCTAGAACCATCCTCGCCCACGTTCGCCCTCAGCCGTCGTGCTTTATCTCAGCCCTTCCGCGGGCCGACCAGGCCGAAGGGCGCGCCCTGGGGATCGATGCCGTCCAGCGAGAACTCGCCGCCGGGGATCTCCATGGGGCCCGCCAGGACCTGGCCGCCGCCGGCCTTCGCCGACTTGGCCGCGCGGTCGATGTCGTCGACGCCGATGTAGTAGCCCCAGGCGCTCACAGGCAACTCCTTCGGCCTCCGCATCACCGCGCCGATCATCGTGCCGGCCTTCGAGAGGAAGCGGTACTTGCCCATCTCGCCCATGTCTATCTCGCCAGACGGCTCGATGCCGAAGTGCTTCCCGTAGAAGGCGAGGGCGGCCTCGGGATCGCTCGTGCGCAGCTCGTTCCAGCGGACGTGCTGCGGCTGATCGGTCGAGAAGACGTCGCTGTCCATGCCTTCCTTGCCCGCGGGCGGCTTGGGCTTCATCACGTAGAACGGCGCGCCCTGTGGATCGGCGACCATGGCGATGCGGCCGACCTCGATGTCGAAGGCGGGCAGCAGGACCTTGCCCCCATCCCCCTCGATCGCCGCGACCGCCGTGTCCACATCCCCGACCGAGAGATAGCCGAGCCAGCACGGCCGGGCGCCGCCCTGGGTCATCTCATCGGTCAGGTGCATCACTCCGCCCGCGTTGCCGCCGTCGGCACGTTCGATCAAGCGATAGTCCATCGTCGCGCTGGGCTCGGAGTGGGAAACGATCTTCCAGCCAACGACCGGCCCGTAGAAGCGCGCCGAAGCGTCGGGATCGGGGCTCATCAACTCGTACCAGACGAAGCTGCCTGCGGGATTGCTCATGGTCATGCTCCCAGCTCGACGACCGGCAGGAAGCCGGCGTAGATCATGCGTTGGGGGTTGAAGGGCATGCCGCCCTCGGGCGGCTTCATCCGCTCGTCGGACTGCATCTTCTCGGCGGCGGCGTTACAGACCTCGCGCGAGGGCCATGAGCATCCACGAAAACACCACCTGCTCGCCCGGTGCGATCTTCACGCTGCGGAAGAAGTCAGTCTGCGTGCCCTCGGGCACGTCCTCCTGCCAGGTCTCGACCCCCTGCAGCGCGCCGTACTCGGCGAACCACGGCCAGGCTTCGGCGGCCATCTTCCTGTAGCCATCGCGGTCGTGGGCGGGCAGGACGAAGCCCTGGACGTAGGCGCCGCGCCGGCAGTCGCCGGCTGCGACGATCGGCTCGAAGCCGCTGAAGACCATGCGCTTGCCGTCGAACGGCAGCGGGTTGTGCTCCCTGCTGACGCGCGGATCCGTGCGGGTGAGGTCGTCCGCCTTGGCGTGCATGGCGTCGCGCGTCGCCTTGTCCGGCCACTCGATCCAGCTGAACGCGATCGTCTCGTCGTCCCGGGCGTCGACCGCGCGGTAGAAATCGGTGGTCGTGCCGTGCCGCACGTCTTCGCCCCAGCACTCGACGACGCGCTTCGCGCCGTGCTCGAGGAACACGGGGTCGATCCTGCTGGCGTGGGCGATGAAGGCCGCCTTGTTCGCGGTGGGTACGGGGATCAAGAAACCGTCGATGTAGCTCAGTCGTCTACCCTCCATTGTCGTGGTCTTCGCGCCTCGCAGCCCGCGGCGACCGCTCACCAGGGCCGGATTGGGCGCATGAATCGAGTCCTTCCGGATTGGGTCGGCGGGGTTCATCGAGGGTCGCGCACACGCTGGGTCGCCCGGCCGTTCACCAGGATGACGCGCGAGCTCACTCGCGATCGACAGCCCCCGAGGGGGGGCAGAGGTGGAGCGGGTGATGGTGCGTCGGCGCTCGCCCAACCCCCCTGCATCTGCTCCTGACCCTCTGCACGGCCGCTTCTGGGCCATCATCTGGCTCGGGAACTGCCTCCAGGTCGGAGGCGGGCGGTGCCCGAGTTGTGGGAGCCGGGCCGGGACGCGGGTTCCGTGGAAGGCGAGACGTGCGCATTGAACGCAGAGCAGGCGCAAGAGACACGCGAGGACCTTTCGCAACGGCCTCTTCTCAAACCGATCTGAACTGCGCTCGTCCGAGTCCACGACCCTAGGCACTCGGCCCGCGAGATCCGGTCGTGCGACCGCTTCAGCAGGAGCTCTGCCTGCGAACGACCCGGGCCGCGACGCGAATCGCGTAGTCGGTCTCGTTCGCAGAATGACGCTAGGCGAGAGCGACAGGAAGATCGCGCGGTATAATTCGAGCCCGAACGCTCCGGTTTCCAGGGATGGAGAGCGAGGGCTCGGTGCCGATTCTCCCATACTGTGCCAGAACTGGGTCGAGGAAGAACCGTTTCCGAATCGAGAACCTACGCCTCTCGAGCGAGCGAGGTCTTCATCCGGCGACCGAGCTAGCGTGAAGCGATGATCCCTCTCCCGCTGCGGTTCCTCCTTCTCATGCTTGCCGGATGGATGAATCGTCAGCAGCAGGGCATGATCACCTACCTACAGGCTGAGAATCGTGTTCTCCGCGAGCAGTTGGGTGGGAAGCACCTCCGGTTCACGGACGCCCAGCGATCCCGATTGGCGCGAGTCGCCCGTCCTATTGGCAGGCGCCGGCTCCGCGAGCTTGGGACGATCGTCACGCCCGACACGCTGCTTCGCTGGTACCGGGAGCTCGTCGCTCGCAAGTACGATGGCAGTCGGAATCGAGGCCCTGGCCGCCCCCGAATCGCTGGCGAGATCCAACGGCTGATCGTCGAGATGGCCCGCGAGAACCCGGGTTGGGGCTACACGCGCATCCGAGGCGCTCTCGAGAACCTGGGGTATTCGGTCGGCCGGAACACGATCAAGCGAGTTCTGCTCGAGAACGGAGTCGACCCCGCCGGGATGCGAGGGACCACGTGGGCCACGTTCCTGCGTGCACACTGGGGTGCGATCGCCGCAACGGACCTCTTCACGGTTGAGGTGGTGACCTGGCGAGGTCTTGTCCGCTACTTCGTGATCTTCGTCATCGACCTCAAGACTCGGCGTGTGGCGATCTCGGGAATCGCGCGGTCTCCTGACGGCGTGTGGATGAGCCAGATCGCTCGGAATCTCACGGACTTCGAGGACGGCTTCTTGCGTGAGGCTCGCTTCTTGATTCACGACCGGGATCCGCTCTTCACCAGGGAGTTCCGCCGCACGCTCAAGAGGTCGGGTGTCCGTCCCGTGAAGCTTCCGGCTCGTAGCCCGAATCTCAATGCTCACGCGGAGCGCTTCGTTGGATCGATCAAGTCGGAGTGTCTGGCCCAGATCATTCCGCTCGGCGAGCGGCATCTGCGCCGAGCCGTACGCGAGTACGTGGAGCACTATCATCACGAGCGAAATCACCAAGGAATCGGGAATCAGCTCATCGATCCCGATGCGGATCTCAGGAGCCGTCGTGGCGCCGTCGCATGTCGCAGGAGGCTCGGCGGAACTCTGAACTACTACTGCCGAGCTGCTTAGTGGCGCCTGTGTTTCGGCACACTACGGGGACGCACCGTGAGGAGATCTGCAAGTGTGATCGCGGTCGCATTCGGCCTTAGCGGTTGCTCACCGCTGCTGGTCTCCGAGCTGCCGCCGGAGCAGACGCTGTGGCTAACGCCACCCGCGGTGATGGCCAGCAACGCATCGGTGCGTCCGGAGCGCCTGCGTATCCAGGTGTCGGTCGCGCCGGGGCTCGACACTGAATCGGTGCTCTACCTGGATCCGGACGGGAACCTGCAGCGCCATCCCGTCCTGCGCTGGCCCGAGCACACGCCCGAGCTGCTGGGCAGCCTC
>Ga0315553_10000359_pt1 | contig 41345 bp, 37 predicted proteins | sample SalMarSW160140MG_FD_203099 | JGI IMG/M metagenome (GOLD analysis project Ga0315553, IMG submission 203099) | Salt marsh sediment microbial communities from the Plum Island Ecosystem LTER, Massachusetts, United States - Salt Marsh Sediment SW1601-40 ...
CCGACGCGCCCATCGTTGAGCCGCGTCGGCGCATCCTCCTCTTCGACACGGCAAAGCTCGACGCGCCTCTCGCTCTCCGGATTGAAGAGGATGATGCTGTGCCGGAGCGCGACGACGAGCGCACCGGAGGCGCAGAGTCCGATCGAGCAGACTTCGCTCTCGAAGGTCCAGGAGCCACGCGCGCCGGAGGAAAGCTCGAGCTCGTAGATCGTACGGTTCAGGATATCGACGAAGTAAAGCCGCTTCGTGCGCTCGTCATAGACGGGGCTCTCGGCGACTCGGCCCTTGATGTCGGCGAGACAGTTGAAATCGAGCGGCATCGGGAAAGTGACTCGGGGGAAGACACCCGGCAGCCTAGCAGGCTCGAACGCGCCAGCGAAAGCGCTCTAGCGCACGGGCTCGACGAGAACGTTCCGCAGCGCCGTCGCCAACTCGCCGTCATGAAACGGTTTGTTCAAGACGGCAACAGGGCCGCCCGCAGCGATGGCCTCGGCCACGGTCAGACGATATCCGGTGGCGAAGACGACGGGCAGGCCGGGATCGCGACGGCGCAGCTCCGCCGCGAGCTTCTGCCCGTCCATGTCAGGCAGATTGACGTCGGTCAGAAGCACGTCGACCGGCTCTCCCCGCTCGTAGAGCGCGATGGCGGCCTCCGCCGATCGCGCCGGAATGGCCTGATAGCCGAGCTGCCGCAGCATATCGAGCGTCGCCATCATGATCAGCGCCTCGTCCTCTACGACGAGAATGCGCTTGGCTCCGGCGAGAATCATTCGCCTCCGACCTTAAAGGGGGCAAACACGACGCCGACCCTGTCCCGCGCCCCCAGCGCTCGGGATAGGGCATGCGACGAACGATGATGCCTTGGAAAAGTTCCCCTTAGGACAAATAAATTCCGAGACTTGCCCGGAAACCGCCGGAATTCTCACAATCTACGGTTAACGCTTCATCTTCTTGCCATGGCGGGCCGGCCTGGCCAGCGCTGGAAATCCTTTTTGCGTTGCGGTAGAGCCGCCTTTCGCTCCGCCCCCGGATCTTCAGATCCTGCGTCTTTGCCAAGCGGAAACGTGACCTGAACATAATCGCGATCCTCGTCAGCGGCACCCGCGCGCTTTCGAGCGTCCACCGGAGTTGGCGGTCCACCATGCTCATGCGCTTCCTCAAAGCCATCTGGCGCTGGATCGGCATTCGTGGGCTCATCCTCGTCTTTGTCCTTCTTGTTTGCGGCCTCCTCCTCACCTTCAATCTGGTTCTGCGGCCGAAGATGATCGCCGGCTTCTTCGCCGGCCAGACGGCGCCTGCCGTCGCCGTTTCCACCGTCGAGGTGAAGCCGACGACCTGGACGCCCGAGATCGACGCGATCGGCACGCTCTGGGCGTTTCAGGGGGTCGATGTCGCGTCGGAGACCGCCGGCATCGTGAAGACCATCGCCTTCAAGGCGAACGAGCGCATCGACAAGGGGCAGCTTCTGGTCCAGCTCGACGACGCGGTGGAGAGCGCCGATCTGATGTCGGCGCAGGCCGCGCTGGCGCGTGATCGCTCGCAGCTTGAGCGCGCGAAGAGCCTGCGCGCCAGCGGCGTCAATTCGCAGGCCACTTTGCAGGAGGCCGAAAGTTCGCTCGCTGCCTCCGAGTCGGTGCTCGCCAAGGTGCAGGCCGTGCTCAATCAAAAATCCATCGAGGCGCCGTTTGCCGGCACCATCGGCATTCCCCGTATCGATGATGGGCAGTACATCCAGGCCGGCACGGTCATCGCCACCTTGCAGCAGCTCGACAAGATGAAGGTCGACTTCACCGTTCCCGAGCAGCAGGTCGGCCAGCTCAAGATCGGGCAGCCGGCGAAGTTCGGATTGACCGATGCCGACTTCGCTTATGACGGCCGCATCATCGGCATCGACCCGAAGATCGACCCGCAGACGCGGCTCGTCTCCGTCCGCGCCGAGGTGGACAATCCGAACGCCGAGCTGCGCCCCGGCCAGTTCGTGCGCGTGCGGGTAGGATTGCCGCCGATCGAGGATGTCATCGCGCTGCCGCAGACGTCCGTCGTGACCTCGCTCTACGGCGACTATGTCTACGTCGTGGAGCCGCAGGCGACTGAAGCCGCTGCCCAGGGCAGCGACGCCGCGGCAAGCGCCGGCGCCGACGCGAAGCCTTCCGCATCCGAGCAGTCCGAGGCGCTCGTCGCCAGGCAGGTCTTCGTCCATACCGGCCGCCGCCAAGGCGATCTCGTCCAGATCGAGTCCGGCGTGAGCGCCGGACAGACCGTGGTCACCTCCGGACAGAACAAGCTCGCCAACAATTCGCCTGTCACGATCAACAACGCCGCCAACCCGGCCGCCGTCGCCAGCGACGGAGGCGACAAGCCGTGAACTTCTCCGAGCTCTTCATCCGACGGCCTGTTCTGACGATCGTCACGGCGATCATGATCCTGCTGCTCGGCCTGCAGGGGTTCTTCAACATGACCGTTCGCGAGTACCCGGAGGTGGACGAATCGGTCATCACCGTCACCACGCACTATTCCGGCGCGAGCGCGGAGCTGATGCAGGGCTTCATCACCACGCCCATCTCCAAGGCCGTGCTGAGCGCCGAGAACGTCGACTACGTGACGTCGAAGAGCGCCCTCGCCAGTTCCACCGTGAGCGTCCACATGGTGCTCGGCGCCGACCCCGACCAGGCGCTGGTCGACGTGCTTTCCAAGGTGCAGCAGGTGCGCGGGCAGCTCCCGACCGACGCGGACGACCCGGTCGTCCAGAAAGGCACGGGCATGAGCTTCGCGCTCATGTACCTGGCCGTTCGCTCGACCACCATGAACCCGGAGCAGGTGACCGAGTACCTGACGCAGGTCATCCAGCCTCGCTTCGCCACGATCGAAGGGGTCGGCGAGGTGCAGATCCTCGGCGGGCGGGATTTCGCCATGCGGATATGGCTCGACCCGGTGCAACTCGCCTCCCACGACGTCACGGCAAGCGACGTGCTTACCGCCATCCGAGCCTCGAATTTCCTCTCCGCGCCGGGGCGTACCGAGAACAGCTACGTGGCCTTCGCAATCGAAACGGCGACGACGCTGCAGACGCCGGAATCGTTCGGCAATCTCCCTGTCAGAGCGAATGGCGACGAGATCGTTCGTTTGCGGGACGTGGCGAACATCGAATACGGCGCCGAGAACGAGGACGTTCGCGTCACCTTCAACGGGCAGGAGGGAACGTTCCTCGGCGTTCTCGCCGCGCCGGGCGCCAACGCGCTCAACACCTCCGCGGCCCTGACCGACCAACTGCCGCAGATTCAGAGCGAGCTGCCGCCGGGGATGGAGATCGAGCTCGTCTACGATGCGACGCGCAACATCCGCGCCTCGATCACCGAGGTCTTCAAGACGATCGCGGAAGCCGTGGTCATCGTCGTCCTCATCATTCTCGTCTTCCTCGGCTCGTTCCGCTCGGTGCTGGTGCCGATCTTCACCATCCCCCTCTCGCTCGTCGGCGTCTGCTTCATTCTCTATCTCTTCGGATATTCGATCAATCTGCTGACGCTGCTCGCGATGGTGCTCGCGATCGGGCTCGTGGTCGACGACGCGATCGTGGTGGTGGAGAATATTCACCGCCATCTGGAACGCGGTGAGCGCCCGATCGACGCCGCGATTGCCGGCATGCGGGAGATCTTCTCGGCCGTCATCGCCATGACGATCACGCTCGCCGCCGTCTACGCGCCGATCGGCTTCACCCAAGGCCTGACCGGCGCGCTCTTCCGCGAGTTCGCCGTCACGCTCGCCGGAGCGGTGATCATCTCCGGCTTCGTGGCCGTCACGCTCTCGCCGATGCTCGCCGCCCGCGTGCTGCAGTCGCACGAGGCGGGGGTGAGCCGCTTCCAGCTCGTCGTCGACCGCGCCTTCGAGAAGGTCAGCGCCTGGTACGGCCGGCGCGTCTCGTCGACGCTCGACTATCGTCCCGTCACGTTGACGATCGTGGGAGCGCTCTCCGTCACGCTCGTCTTCCTCTTCCTGAACACCTCGACGGAGCTGGCGCCGGAGGAAGACATCGCCTTCATGTTCTCCATCGTCAACGCGCCGGCCTATGCGACCTCCGACTACACGGAGATGTTCGTGAAGCAGGTCGTCGACGCGACCGACGACATTCCCGAGATCGACGTGCGCTTTTCGGTCGTCGGGTTCGGCGGCACCAACACCGCCTTCGCCGGCTTCGGCTTGAAGCCATGGGCGGAGCGAACGCGCAGCCAGGCGCAGGTGCAGCAGGAGGTTCAGCAGAAGCTGAACGGCGTCGCCGGCGTGCAGGCCTTCGTCTTCGCGCCGCCGACGCTTCCCGGCACCGGCGGCGGGCTACCCGTCGAGTTCGTGCTTCGCTCCACTGGCAATGCCGACCAGGTCTACGAGGTGGCGGAGGAGATCAAGAACCGCGCGCAAGCGAGCGGGCGCTTCATCATCGTACAGGATTCGCTCTCCTTCACGCAGCCGCAAGCCCGCGTCACCATCGACCGTGACCGCGCCGCGGCGCTTGGCGTTCCGGTGAGCGCCATCGGCACCACGCTGACGGCGCTCGTTGGCGGTAGTTCGGTATCGAAGTTCGACCGCGAGAGCCGCAGCTACGACGTGATCACGCAGGTGCCGCGGAGCGATCGCTTCAATCCGGAAAGTCTCGGAACCTATTACGTGAGAAGCGCCTCGGGCGGCATGGTGCCGCTCTCCGCCGTGATCAGCGTCGACACCAGGGCGTCGCCCGTCGCCATCGAGCAGTTCAACCAGCTGAACTCGGCAACGATCTCCGGACTGCCCTTCCCCGGCGTCTCCTCCGGCGACGCGCTCCAGACCCTCCGCGACATCGCGCAGCAGGTCATGCCCGCCGGATTCTTCGAGGATTTCGCCGGGCAGTCGCGCCTGGAGATCAAGGAGGGCAACGCCACGCTGGTCGCCTTCGGGCTCGCGATCGTGGTCATCTATCTCGTGCTTGCGGCGCAGTTCGAGAGCTTCCGCGATCCGCTCATCATCATGCTCACCGTGCCGCTTTCGATCTTCGGCGCCCTGGTGCCGCTCAATATCGGAATCTCGACGCTCAACATCTACACGCAGGTCGGATTGATCACGCTGATCGGCCTCATCACCAAGCACGGCATCCTGATGGTGCAGTTCGCCAATCAGCAGCGCGCCCACGGTCTGCCGAAGCGGCAGGCGATCATCGAGGCGGGGCGCGTCCGGCTCCGTCCGATCCTGATGACGACGGCAGCGATGGTCATGGGCGTGGTGCCCCTTATCCTCGCGTCCGGCGCCGGCGCCAAGGCGCGCTTCTCGATCGGCCTCGTCATCGCGGCGGGCATGTCGATCGGCACGCTCTTCACGCTCTTCGTGCTGCCGATGTTCTATACCTACATCGCCCGAAGCGACGCAGCGCCCGCTGCCGAGCCCGAGGCGCACGGCCTCGGCCACGCGCCCGCCGAATGACCGGCATCGCCCTCGATTGCCCGCGCCGCCGATGAGCTACGTCATCCAACCGCCCGCCATCACGGCGCTGCCCGTCCGCGGCTCCGATGCGCTCTTTCCCGTCCGCCGTGTCTATTGCATCGGACGGAACTATGCCGAGCACGCCCTCGAGATGGGCCACGACCCGAACAAAGAGCCGCCCTTCTTCTTCCAGAAGAATCCCGACAACCTCGTGTCCTGTCCCGAAAGTGCGGACGGCGGAAATTTCCCCTACCCCTCGGCGACGAGCGACGTTCATCACGAGATCGAGCTCGTCGTCGCGCTCAAGAGGGGTGGCGAGAACATCCCGGTCGACCGGGCGCTCGACCGGGTCTTCGGTTACGCCGTCGGACTCGACATGACGCGACGCGACCTGCAGGGCGAGGCCAAGAAGATGGGCCGGCCGTGGGAGGTTGCAAAAGCGTTCGAGTCGTCCGCGCCGATCGGCGCGGTCGTGCGGGGGAGCGAGGCCGGTCACCCGAGTTCCGGCGCGATCTGGCTCAAGGTCAACGGCGCGATGCGGCAGGAAGGCGATTTGAACCAGATGATCTGGAAGGTGCCGGAGGCGATCTCCTACCTGTCCGGGCTCTTCCGGCTTGCGCCCGGCGACCTCATCATGACCGGCACGCCCGCCGGCGTCGGCCCGGTCGAGCGCGGCGACGTGCTCGAAGGCCATGTCGACGGGATCGGCGATCTCAAGGTAAGGGTGGTCTGAAGGGCGCACCGAAAGGGGCGGCCCTCCAGTTTGTCGTCATTGCCGTCGCGGACTTGATCCGGGATCGCCGGCAATCCATTCCGTGACCGTCACAACGTGCTGAGCCGCAGCGGAATGGATGGCGTGGTCAAGTCATGCCATGACGACGCGTTGAGCGTTGGAGAGAAAAAGGGCAGGGAATGCTGAATGTCGTGAAAGGCGCCGACGACGACGCGGCGATCGGCGCGCCTGAGCGCGCGCCGCTGACCTATGCCGGGCTTCGGCATCTGATCGGCAACACCGTCGTGAGCCTGAACGCGCTCGGCATCGGGCGGAACGACCGCGTTGCGATCGTGCTGCCGAACGGGCCGGAGATGGCCGCCGCTTTCGTGACGATCGCCGCCGGCGCGACCACCGCGCCGCTCAATCCCGCCTATCGCGCCGAGGAGTTCGAGTTCTATCTGACCGATCTCGGCGCCAAGGCGCTCATCCTCGACGCCGCCGGCAACGAGGCGGCGGAAGCGGTCGCGAAGAAGCTGGGCATGCCGGTGCTCCGCCTGGACGTCGCGGCCGATGCACCCGCCGGCAAATTCAAGCTCCTGGGAAATCCGATCGGCCCGGCGAAGGTGACCGGCCCCGCCGAGCCCGACGACATCGCGCTCGTGCTTCACACGTCCGGCACCACCTCGCGGCCGAAGATCGTTCCGCTCACCGGCGCCAACATTGCCGCTTCGGCCAAGAACATCCGCGAGACGCTGGCGCTGACGCCGGCCGACCGCTGCCTCAACATCATGCCGCTCTTCCATATCCATGGGCTGATCGCGGCGGTCAGCGCTTCGCTTTCAGCCGGCGCGTCGGTGGTGGCGACGCCGGGCTTCAATGCGCTGAAGGTCTTCCAGTGGCTCGATGAGGTGGCGCCCACCTGGTACACGGCGGTGCCCACCATGCACCAGGCGATCCTCGCCCGCGCCCCTCGCAATCCCGAGAGTGTCGCGCGCGCGAAGCTCCGCTTCATCCGCTCCTCGTCCTCCTCGCTGCCGCCGCAGGTGATGGCGGAGCTCGAGGCGACCTTCGGCTGTCCGGTGATCGAGTCTTACGGAATGACCGAGGCGACGCACCAGATGGCGTCGAACCCGCTACCCCCGAAGCCGCGCAAGGCCGGCAGCGTCGGCCCGGCCGCCGGCCCCGAAATGGCGATCATGGCGGAGGACGGGAGCGTGCTCCCGTCCGGCGAGATCGGCGAGATCGTCATCCGCGGGCCGAACGTCACCGCCGGCTACGAGAACAACCCCAAAGCGAATGCCGAAGCCTTCGCCCACGGCTGGTTCCACACCGGCGACCAGGGCACCATGGACGGCGACGGCTACGTCCGCATCACCGGGCGGCTGAAGGAGATCATCAATCGCGGCGGCGAGAAGATCTCGCCGCGAGAGGTCGACGAGGTCCTGATGGATCATCCCGCGGTTGCGCAGGTCGTGACCTTCGCCATGCCGCACCAGAAGCTCGGCGAGGAGGTCGCCGCGGCGATCGTATTGCGCGACGGCAAGAAGCCGAGCGAACGCGAGCTTCGCGATTTTTGCGCCGCACGCCTCGCCGACTTCAAGGTGCCGCGCAAGGTCGTGTTCCTGACCGAGATCCCGAAGGGCGCGACCGGCAAGCTGCAGCGCATCGGCCTCGCCGAGAAGCTCGGGCTGAGTGGGTGATCGCGAAGATGCAATCCTCTACCCTCATCCTGAGGTGCGCCGCGAAGCGGCGCCTCGAAGGATCGGATGCCATGAACCGCCTCCTGAAGCCCTCGTGGTTTGAGGCTCGCTTCGCTCGCACCTCACCATGAGGGTGTCGGTGCGCCCCCGAGGGAGCCTGCGCGCATGAAGATCTGCGTCTTCGGCGCCGGCGCGATCGGCGGCTACATCGGCGCCAGGCTCGCCGAGAAGGGCGAGGCCGACGTGAGCCTCGTCGCGCGTGGGCCGCACCTCGCCGCAATGCGCGAGAAGGGCCTGACGCTCCGCACCAAGGACGGCGAGACGAGCGTCAAGGTCGCCGCCACCGACGACGCGGCGGCGCTCGGGCCACAGGATTTCGTCATCCTGTCGCTGAAGGCGCATTCCGTGCCGGGCGTGCTCGACGCCATGAAACCGCTTCTCGGCCCCGACACCGCAATCGTCACCGCGCAGAACGGCATGCCCTGGTGGTACTTCTACAAGCACGGCGGCGAGCACGACGGCCGCCGCGTCGATGCCGTCGATCCCGGCGGAAGAATCTGGGCGGCGCTCGGACCGGAGCGCGCCATCGGCTGCGTGGTTTACATCGCCGCGGAAATCGACGCGCCGGGCGTCATCCATCACGTCGAGGGCGAGCGGCTGCCGCTCGGCGAGCCGTCCGGCGAGAAGAGCGAGCGGCTGACCGCGCTCTCGCGCGCGCTCGTGGTCGCCGGCATTCGCGCGCCGATCCGTCCCGACATCCGCAACGACATTTGGGTGAAGCTCTGGGGCAACCTCTCCTTCAACCCGATCTCGGCGCTGACCGGCGGCACGCTGGAAGAGATCGCTCGCGACGAGGGCACGCGCGCGGTCGCCCGCGCCATGATGGTCGAGGCGGAGACGATCGCCTCGCGCCTCGGCGTCAAATTCCCCATCGATGTCGACAAACGCATCGCCGGCGCCGAGCAGGTTGGCGCGCACAAGACCTCGATGCTGCAAGACCTTGAGCTCGGCCGGCCGATGGAGATCGACGCGCTCGTCACCGCCGTGCAGGAATTGGGAGCTCTGACCGGCACGCCGACGCCCGCGATCGACCTCGTGCTCGCGCTCGTCCGCCAGCGCGCCCGCATCGCGGGGTGTTACGCCGGCTGAGCATCGGCGGCACGTTTGCCGACGCTTGCCGCGATCATGGAACGAAGGTCCGCCGGCTATCTTTCTCTCTCCGACAAAAGGGGGGCGCAGGCCCACCCAGCGTTGGAGATTCTTTTTTGCGTCAGATGGCCATCGCCTCTCGCATCGTCTTCGGTACGATCAGCATCGCGATGATGCTGATCGCCGCGGGGCTGATCGTCTTCGCCGGCATGCAGCTCATCGCCGTGTTCTCCGCGCCGGAATCGAACGTCGGCACGCAGCTCCTCGACTCCGTCGGCTACACGATCATCGCCGTCGCCGTCTTCGAGGTCGCGAAATACATTTTCGAGGAAGAGGTTCTGAACCCGACCGAGATGCGCCACGCCGGTGAGGCGCGGCGCTCCATGACCAAGTTCATCTCCACCATCGCCATCGCAATCTTCCTCGAGGCGCTGGTCTCGATCTTCCAGACCGCCAAGGAAGATCACGTCTCCGACATGCTCTACCCGACGCTGCTTCTCTTCGCCGGCGTAACGCTGATCGTCGGGCTCGGCGCCTATCAGCGCCTCTCCGCGGCGGCGGAGAAGGAAGCGCGCGGCTCCCCCGGCGAGCCAGAGAGCGAGGAGGATCTGAGGCGCGCGGAGTGACCGCGCTCAGGGGGACGGAGAAGGGTCAGTCGGCCTCGTCGGTGGAATCGGATTGGAGCAGCATGTAGCGCTCCTCGCCGATCGATTTCAGCAGGTCGATCTGGGTCTCGAGGAAGTCGATATGGCCTTCCTCGTCCGCGAGCAGCTCCTCGAAGAGCTTCATGGAGATGAAGTCGCCGGCGTCGTGACAGATGGTGCGCGATTCGGCGTAGTGCTTGCGGGCGTCGTATTCGCCGGCGAGGTCGCTCTCGAGCACCTCGCGGATGTTCTGGCCGATCCTGAGCGGCGCGATGGTCTGCAGGTTCGGATGCCCCTCGAGAAAGATGATGCGGGTGACGAGCTTGTCGGCGTGGTGCATTTCCTCGATCGATTCCGCACGCTCCTTCTTCCCGAGCTTGGTGAAGCCCCAATCCTCCGTCAGCCGGTAATGCACCCAGTACTGGTTGACCGCGCCGAGCTCCAGCTTCAGCGCCTGGTTCAGCCGTTCGATGACGCGTTCGTCGCCTTTCATGACATCCTCGTCCGAAGTTTGATCCGCCAGCTCTATGTGGGTGGTTTTATAGAAGAGCGCGCGCCGCGCATACTCGCTGCGGAACGATTGCAGGCGGAGGCAGGTTCCCGGGTCCGCTCAGGCGGCGTCGGATCGGGGCTCGTCTGTTGGCGCCCGCTCGGCCGGCACGCCGGCCGCGATCCGCGCGCGCACGAAGTCGCCGTGCTCGACCAGGATCCTGCTCACATGCGGGAAGCAGCCGCCGCATTTCCCGCGCCGGCCGAGGCGGTGGTAGAGAAGGCCCGGCGTCAGCACCGCATAGGGGTCCTCGGCCAGGATCTCCTCGATCACAGCCTCGATCTCGCGGCGTGCGATGACGTTGCAGGAACAGACGATCATTTTCGGCCCGGTTTCCGGCGCCTCATTAAGTGACGAGAGTTTTCATGTTTTCAAGCGAATTGGCCCGGGAACGTCAATTCGACGCGATACCGGGGCGGAATGCCCTATCCAATGGGCGTTTCGGACCCTATCTGAGGCTCTTCAACAGACCGCCCTTCAATAGACCCGTTGTATGACGAACCGACCGCGCCCGACGGAAAGCGAATTCATGGCCGAAGACACGCTGACTGCCGAGAACATGGAGCAACGACCCGCCGCCCGGCCACCCATCGAGGTAGGCGGCGATTGGCGCTCGCGGCGCACCTTCGCCATCATCTCGCACCCGGACGCCGGCAAGACGACGCTGACGGAGAAGCTGCTCCTGAGGGGCGGCGCCATCCGCATGGCCGGTGCGGTGCGCGCCCGCGGCGAGCGGCGGCGCACCCGCTCCGACTGGATGGCGATCGAGCGCGAGCGCGGCATCTCCGTCTCCTCCACCGTGATGCGCTTCGAGCGCGACGGGCTCGTCTTCAATCTCCTCGACACGCCCGGCCACGAGGACTTCTCCGAGGACACCTATCGAACCCTGAGTGCGGTCGACTCGGCGATCATGGTGATCGACGCGGCGAAGGGCATCGAGAGCCAGACGCGAAAGCTCTTCGAGGTCTGCCGGCTGCGCGACATCCCGATCGTGACCTTCGTCAACAAGATCGACCGCGAAGGCCGCCACCCCTTCGAGCTGCTCGACGAGATCGAATCGAGCCTTGCGCTCGATGCGGCGCCGATCGTCTGGCCCGTAGGTATGGGCGCGGATTTTCACGGCGCCTTCGACTTCCGCGACAACACGCTGATCGCCTCGCGCGAGACGAACGGCGACGGCGCGGTGACGCATCGTTTCAAGGGCCTCGAAGATCCGGCGCTCGAAAAGCATGTCAGCGGCCCGGTGCTGTCGGAGTTTCGCGAGCAGGCGGCGCTGGCGCGCGAAGGCTATTCGGCCTTCGACGTCGAGCAGTTCCGCGCCGGCCATCTGACGCCGGTCGTCTTCGGCAGCGCCCTTCGCGACACCTCCGTCGAGGAGGTGCTCGGCCTGATCGCCGGGCAGGCGCCGCCGCCGCGTCCGCAGCCGAGCACGAACGGCACGGTCGCGCCGGACGCGAACGCCGTCTCCGGCTTCGTCTTCAAGGTCCAGGCCAACATGGACCCGAACCATCGCGACCGCATCGCCTTCCTGCGGCTTTGCTCCGGCCACTTCCGTCGCGGCATGAAGCTCAAGCACGTGCGCACCGGAAAGACCGTCGCGGTACAGAGCCCCGTGCTCTTCTTCGGACAGGATCGGCACATCGCCGACGAGGCGCTTGCCGGCGACGTGATCGGCGTGCCGAACCACGGAACGCTCCGCGTCGGCGACACGCTGTCGGAGGATTCCGCCATCCGCTTCACCGGCCTCCCCTCCTTCGCGCCGGAGGTACTGCGCCGCGTGCTTCACGGTGACGCATCCAAGGTGAAGGCGGTGCGGCAGGCGCTGGAGGATCTCGCCGAAGAGGGGCTGGTGCAGGTGCTTCGGCCACTGACCGGCGGGCACTGGATCGTCGGCGTGGTCGGCGTCCTGCAGCTTGATGTGCTGACGTCTCGCATTGCCGGGGAATACAACGCCGAGATTGTGCTCGAGCCGGTGCCCTACCAAACTGCCCGCTGGGTGGCGTCGAAGTCCGGCGAGGTGGCGCTTGACGCCTTCAAGGCCGAGAACCGAGGCAGCCTCGCGGAGGATCGCGACGGCCGGCTGGTCTTCCTGGCCCGAAATCCCTGGGATCTCGACAACACAATGAAGCGCTACCCGGAGATTGTCTTCCGCGACACCTGCGAGTTGGTCGGCTAACTCAGCAAAGCGCACCGGCTTAACCAACGACTCACCGCCGGCGAGTAGAAATGCCTCCCTTCAGTGGGAGCTGTTCGATGGCTGAACTGCGCAACGCGCCGCGCTCACCGGCAAAGCGGAGAGGAACCGCCATTTTCGGCGGTCGGGAGATCGGCTGCACGATCCGCGATTTGAGCGCGCTCGGCGCGCGGCTGAACTTCGCCCATCCGACCTTCCTGCCGCGTCAATTCCGTCTCGTTTTCGACGAGGGTGACCAGAAGGTCACCGTCGTCTGGCAGCGTGGCGTAAACGCCGGCGTCCGCTTCCAGCAGCCGATCCGCGCCCTGCCGAGCAAGAAACGGACTTGGCCCTGGTCGCGCGGATAGCCGTCGAGACGTTTCCGGACTATTCCGCAAAGGCGTTCGTCTGCAGCGGCCCGACGATATTCGCCGCAGTCCAGTTGGCGGACGACGTTGCCCAATCCGCCAAGGCGCTCTGACCACGCTCCCTCGCCGACGCCGCAAGCGCTGTCTGCCGCACCACGATGAGCGGCGCGACCTACTCGGCGGAACATGCCGGCTCGCCATAGGCGGCGGCGAACAGCGCAAGGCGCCGCATTTGCTCGCCGGCCGCGTGGTCGGGGTTTCCGATATCGAGCCACAGCCAAGCTGAGTAGCCCAAATCCCAGAGGCGCAGGCCCGGCGCGATCGTGTCGAAGTCGATGATCCCGAACGGCGTATCGCCTCGGAAGACCGTGTTACACGGCCCCCAGTCGTTGTGGCACATCACCTCCGCATCGGCCTCCCGCACGAACGGGAAGTCCGTTGTCGCGTCGTGGAAGCGTCGCAGAAGGCCGGCCGCAGTGGCGAGCTGCACATCGGCGTAGTGCCCAAGCTCATGCGGCACCGCACCCGGCAACAGGCTGAGCACCTCCCGGCCAAGCGCATCGACGCCAAGAAAACGTGGCGCACCGGCAAACCCCCTCTGCTCCAGGTGAGCGAGGAGAGAATGTTGAAGCGCGCGGTCGCCCCTGATCGGCCGCCGAACCGTGTCGCCGATCTTCACCACGCCGGCCGTGACGCGGCCGCCGAGAAGCGGCGTCTCCAGGTCATTCATGGATGAGACCTAGCAGCGCGTCGTCGCTTTGTGAAGAACCGCGGGATCGACGCGCCTCGGGCAGCTAGACGTCGCCCGACATCGCGGCGTCGAATATCTGAAGCGCGCCGTCCTTGGTGAGCTTCACCGGGTTGCCGCCGGCGGTCGGGTCGACGATCGCCATCTCCGCGATCTCCTCGCGCCGGCCCGCATCGACATTGAGCCCGGCGAGCGTATGCGGCACGCCGATCTCTTCGCGAAGGTTCAGCACCGCCTTGAGGAAGCCATCGAAGCCGCCGGAGATTCCGAGATAGCCGGAGAGCCGCTCGATCTTCGCCTCGATCGCCGATCGGTTGAACACGAGCACGTAGGGCATGAACACCGCGTTCGTCATGCCGTGATGCGTGTCGTAGAGCGCGCCGACCGGGTGCGACAGCGAGTGGATGGCGCCGAGCCCCTTCTGGAAGGCGGTCGCGCCCATCGCCGCGGCGCTCATCATGTGCGCGCGCGCTTCCAAGTCCTTTCCGCTCTTCACCGCCTTCGGCAGGTTCTCGAAGACGAGCCGCATGCCTTCGACTGCGATCCCCGCCGCCATCGGATGATAGAGCTCCGCCGAATAGGCCTCGAGACAATGCGCCAGCGCATCCATGCCGGTGCCGGCCGTGATGAAGGGCGGCATGCCGACGGTCAGCTCCGGATCGCAGATGACGATCGTCGGCATCATCTTCGGATGGAAGATCACCTTCTTCGTGTGCGTCTTCTCCTCGGTGATGACGCCGGCGCGCCCGACTTCCGACCCGGTGCCCGCAGTCGTCGGCACGGCGACGATCGGCGCGATCGCCTCGGCGTCGGCGCGCGTCCACCAGTCGCCGATGTCCTCGAAGTCCCAGACCGGCCGCGTCTGCCTCGCCATGAAGGCGATGAGCTTGCCGGTGTCGAGGCCGCTGCCGCCGCCGAAGGCGACGACGCCGTCATGCTCGCCCGCCTTGAAGACGGCGACGCCCCTCGTCAGGTTCGTCCCGACCGGATTGGGCTTTACGTCGGAGAAGAGGCCGGGCGAAAGCCCGTCCTTACGCATGACGTCGAGCGCCCGCGCCGTGATGTCGAGCTTGGCAAGCCCGGAATCGGTGACGAGCAGCGGCTTCTCGATGCCGGTCGCCTTGCACGCCTCGGCGAGCTCGGCGATGCGCCCTGCCCCGAACCGGATCGCGGTCGGGTAGCTCCAATTGGCGACGAGCTTTGTCATCGAAAAGCCTCAGCGAGACAGAAGGCAGGGCGCGACAGTCGAGCATGTGCGCAATAACCTCCCTCTTGCGCGGAGGTCGAGTTTTCCGAGCCGCAGGCGAAGGAAAACTCGGGTTGGGGGTGAAACGCGCGTTCGCCCCATCATATCTCTCTCAAATGATAGCTCTTCGGCCGGTTCAAAGCGTCGTAGCCGAACTTTGACAGCGCCGCACCGCGGCCGGTGTCCTTGACGCCGGTCCAAACGAGCGCCGGGTCGAGATAGTCGCAGCGGTTGGCGAAGACCGTGCCCGTCTCGATGCGATCGCCGATTGTCTCGGCGCGGTCGAGATCGGTCGTCCACACCGACGCGGTGAGGCCGTAGGGGCTGTCGTTCATCAACTGCACGGCTTCGTTGTCGTCCTTGACCTTCATGATGCCGACGACCGGCCCGAAGCTCTCCTCGCGCATCACCGCCATTTGATGATTGACCTCCGTCAACACCTCCGGCGTGAGATAGGGCGAGCCGTCGCGATCCTTGTCGTGCTTCATGCCGACGTGCTTTTTCGCGCCCTTGCGAAGCGCCTCGCCGATCTGCCCGCGCACATTGTCGGCGAAGCTGCCGCGCGCCATCGGTCCGATCGTCGTCTCCGGATCGAGCGGGTCGCCGACGACGTATTTCTTGGTCAGATCGACGAAGCCCTCGACGAACGGCGCGTAGACCTTTTCATGCACGTAGATGCGCTCGATGCCGCAGCAGCTCTGGCCCGAGTTGAAGAACGACCCGTCGACGAGGTTCTCGATGGCGTGCTCGATCTTCACGTCGTCGCAGACATAGGCGGGATCCTTGCCGCCGAGCTCCAGCCCGATCGAGGCGAAGGTGCCGGCAGCCGCACGCTCGATCGCCCGGCCGCCGGCGACCGAGCCGGTGAAGCTGATGTGGTCGACCTTGCCCGATCCGATCAGGAGCTCGGTCTGCTCATGGGAGAGGACCACGTTCTGGAAGAGGCCCTTCGGCAGACCGGCTCTATCGAACGCCTGCTGGAAACGCTCGCCGACGAGAAGCGTCTGCGCCGCGTGCTTCAAGATCACGGCGTTGCCGGCGATCAGCCCGGGAAAGATCGAGTTGACGGCGGTCAGATACGGATAGTTCCACGGCGCGATGACGAGCACGACGCCGAGCGGCTCGCGCTTCACGGCGCGCCGAAAGCCCTCGATCGGCTTCGGGACATAGGGCGCGAGCGCCTCCTCGGCGATCGACGCCATAAAGCGCACGCGCTCGTCCACGCCGCCCTTCTCGCCGCCGTAACGGACCGGCCGGCCCATCTGCCAGGCGAGCTCCGGCACCATCTCGTCGTTCATGGCCAGCAGCGCGTCGAGGAAAGCGAGCGCTTGTCGCGCACGATCTTCCACCGGCACATGCGCCCATTCCGCCTGTACGGCGCGGGCGCGCGACACGACGCCTTCGAGCGCGGAATCGGTGATGAACGGCCGCTCGGCATAGAGCGAGCCGTCGATCGGCGAGATGATCTTGACCGTATCAGCCATGAGACCTCCGCAAAGCGCTATGTGGCATTAGTAGCGTTCGAACCCCCGTTTCAGCTCCCAATCCGTGACCCGCCGGTCGTATTCGGCCTGCTCCCAGCGCGCGGTGTGGAGGTAGTGCTCCACCACGTCGTCACCGAAAGCTGCGCGCAGCATCTTGGACTTCTCCATGAGGTCGATCGCCTCTCTGAGCGTCTTCGGCACCTCGCGCAGGTTCTTGCCGTGATAGGCGTCGCCGACGTAGGCCGGCTCGAGTTCCAGCTTCTCGTCGATGCCCGCAAGCCCCGCCGCGAGCAGCGCCGCGAAGGCGAGATGGGGATTGAGGTCGGCGCCGCCGATCCGGCATTCGACGCGGATCGCCTTCGTCTCCTCGCCGCAGAGTCGGAAACCGGCGGTGCGGTTGTCACCGCTCCAGACCGCGCGCGTCGGCGCGAAGGTGCCGACCTGGAAGCGCTTGTAGGAATTGACGTAGGGCGCCAGGAACCAGGTGATCTCGCGCGCATATTTGAGCTGCCCGGCCACGAACTGGCGCATCAGCGCGCTCATGCCGTGCTCGGCCTTCGGATCATAGAAGAGCGGCTTCTTGCCGGCGGCGTCCCAGAGCGACGCGTGGATGTGGCTCGACGAGCCGGCGAGCGCGGTGTCCCACTTCGCCATGAAGGTGACCGCCTTGCCGAGCCCGAAGGCGATTTCCTTCACGCCGTTCTTCAGGATCGCGTGGTCGTCCGCCGTGGTCAGCGCGTCGGCGTAGCCGACGTTGATCTCTTCCTGCCCGGGCCCCCATTCGCCCTTGGAATTCTCCACCGGAATGCCGGCGCCCTGCAGCCCCTTGCGGATGGCGCGCATCACGCTCTCCTCCTTGGTGGTCTGCAGGATGTTGTAGTCCTCGATGTAGTGGCCGGCGGTCTCGAGGTCCGCGTAGCGCTTGCGGCGCGCCGTATCGTAGGTCTCGTCGAAGAGATAGAATTCGAGCTCGGAAGCGAGATACGCGCTCATCTTGCGCTCGGCGAGCCGCGCCAGCTGCTTCTTCAGAATGCCGCGCGGGCTGTGCATGACGTCGTGATGATGGTGGTCCTGCACGTCGCAAAGGACGAGCGCGGTTCCTTCCAGCCACGGGATGCGCCTCAGCGTCGTCATGTCGGGCTTCATGACGAAATCGCCGTAGCCCTTCTCCCAGTTCGCGACCGCGTAGCCCGGCACCGGCTCCATGTCGATGTCGTTGGCCAGCAGATAGTCGCAGCCGTGCGTTTCCGCATGCGCCGATTCGACGAAGAACTCCGCCTGGAAGCGCTTGCCGATCAGCCGGCCTTGCATGTCGACGAAGCACGCGAGCACGGTGTCGATCTCGCCGGCGGTGACGGCTTTCTTCAATTGGTCGAACGTCAGGTTCCCGGCCATGTTGTTCTTCTCGTCATGAAAGTCGCCGGCCGCAATGAGCGGCCGGCCGATGGTATGCGAGCACGCTCATGCGAGCGTGGAAAGACCTCAGCTGTAGCGGTAAGGCTTGCCGGCCTTGACCATCGTCTCGTTGTAATTCTTGAAGATGCCAACGATCTTGGCCTTGAGCTCGCTTTCCGCCGCGATCTCGTCCCAGAACTTGTGAGCCTCTTCCTCGACCGTCGCCCACTCTTCCTCCGGGATCGAGGTCGACTTCAGCTTGGTCTCGTTGACGCGCAGGTTCGCCTCGCCGTTCCAGTACCAATGCTGGCGGTGGTAGTGCGAGGAGTTAAAGCAGACCTCCATCAGCGTCTTCAGATGATCCGGCACCTCGTTCCAGCGGTCCATGTTGGCGAAGAAGTGCCCGATCCAGGCGCCGGAGATGTTGTTGGTCAAGAAGTACTCGGTCACGTTGGCCCAGCCGGACGTGTAGTCCTCGGTGATACCCGACCACGCGATCCCGTCGAGCTCGCCGGTCTGCAGCGCCACCTCTGCGTCTTCCCACGGCAGCGTCACCGGCACCACGCCGAAGCGCGCCAGGAAGCGGCCGGCGGTCGGGAAGGTGAAGACGCGCAGGCCGTCGAGATCCTTCAGCGAGGTGATCGGCTTGTGGGTCGCGAAGTTGCACGGATCCCATGAACCGGCCGAGATGTGCTTGACGCCCACCTTGGCGTATTCCTCCTTCCAGATCTCGTCGAGGCCCCAGTGGTTGAAGAGTGCCGGCACGTCGAGCGAGTAGCGCAGGCCGAGCGGGAAGTAGCCGCCGAACACCGTCACCTCGGTCGGCGAGGCCATCGAGTCGTCGTCGGACTGCACCGCATCGATGGTGCCCTTTTGCAGCGCCCGGAACAGCTCGCCCGTCGGGACGAGCTGGTCGGCGTAATAGAGCTCGATTTCCATCTGGCCCTGGGCGATCTCGTTGAACTGCTTGATGCAGGTGTCGATGACCTCCACCGCCAGAGCCGGGCCGGCATAGGTCTGCATCCGCCACTTGATCGGCGCCTGCTGCGCCAAGACGGCGGGGGCGGCGAGCGCGGCTGGCACGGCGGCGGCGCCGCCGGCGAGAAACTTGCGTCTTGTCGTCATCACGTCTCTCCTTGCTGGTTGGGACGGCTCCCGTTGGCCGGGGCTCTTCTCATCTTGCGTTGATATGCTGCGGCAGCCACAGCGCGATCTCCGGGAAGGCGAGCACCAGGATCAGCGCCAGGATCATCACGCCGACGAAGGGCACGATGGAACGGTAGATGTCGATGATGTTGATCTCGGGCGGCGCCATCGCCCGCATCAGGAACAGGTTGTAGCCGAAGGGCGGCGTCATGTAGGCGACCTGGCAGGTGATCGTGTAGAGGACGCCGTACCAGATCAGCACGTAGTGCTGGTCGATGCCGAGATCGAGCGTGGCGACCAGCGGCACGTAGAGCGGCGCGACGATGACCAGCATCGCGGTGTCGTCGAGGAACGTGCCCATGATCAGGTAGGAGAGCTGCATGAGGATCAGGATCGCCCAGGGTGAAAGGCCGAGGCGGTCGACGAAGAAGCCCTCGATGGCCTTCACCGCGCCGAGCCCGTCGAACACCGAACCGAAGGCGAGCGCGGCGAGGATGATCCACATGAACATGCACGAGACGGCGAGTGTCTCGCGGGTGCAGGTCTCGAACACCTTGCGGGTGAAGCGCCCCTTGATCACCGCCGCGGCGACGGAGGCGAGCGCGCCGACCACCGAGGCCTCCACCAGCGAGGTGTAGCCGGTGACGAACGGGACCATCATCACCAGGAAGATCGCCAGCGGCAGGATGCCGGCAGAGAGCAGCTTGAGCTTCTCCGACCGCGGGATTGCGGCACGCTCCTCCGCATCGAGGACCGGGCCGAGCTCGGGGTTCAGCCGGCAGCGCAGCCAGATGTAGACGATGAAGAGCCCCGCCATCATGAGTCCGGGGAAGACCCCGGCAAGCCAAAGCAGGCTGACCGGCTGGCGCGCGATCATCGCGTAGAGCACCAGCACCACCGAGGGCGGGATGAGGATGCCGAGCGACGATCCCGCCTGGATCACCCCCGTCACCATCCGCTTGTCGTAACGGCGCTTCAAGAGCTCGGGGAGCGCGATGGTGGCGCCGATGGCCATGCCGGCCACGCTGAGCCCGTTCATCGCCGAGATGATGACCATCAGGAAGATCGTGCCGATCGCGAGTCCTCCCGGCACCGGCCCGAACCAGACGTGGAACATCCGGTAGAGGTCGTCGGCCAGCCGGCTCTCGGAGAGCACGTAGCCCATGAAGATGAACATCGGCAGCGTCAGCAGCGGATACCACTTCATCAGCTTCATCGCCGCCGCGAAGCCCAAATCCGATCCGCCCACGCCCCACAACGGCAGCGCCGCCGCCACCGCGACGAAGCCGATCGCGCCGAAGACGCGCTGGCCGGTCGCCATCATCACCATCATGGTGGCGAACATCAGGATGGCGATCGTGTCGTAGGACATCAGATCTCCTCCCCGCGGATCTTCGCCACGTCGCGGAAGAAGATGGCGATGGCCTGCAAGAGCATCAGGAAGACGCCGACGCACATCACGATCTTGATCGGCGCGATATAGGGCCGCCAGGCGGTCGCGCTGCGCTCGGCGTATTCCAGCGAGTAGGCGGTGGATTCGACCGCGCCGTAGAGCAGGACGCCGAGGTAGAAGAGCAGCGCGAAGACCGAAAAGGCGTCGACCCAGGCCCGGGTCCGCGGCGACCAGCGATGATAGAGCAGGTCCATCCGCACGTTCGAATCGAGCTGCAGCGAATAGGGACCACCCAGCATGTAGTAGGCGACCATCGCGAACTGGGCCATCTCCAGCGTCCAGATCGAAGGCCAGGGCGTGACCTTCGAGACCGTGGACCAGATCAGGATCCCCATCATCACGTAGAGGATGTACATGGCGATCCGCCCGACGCGGTAGTTCACCGCCTCGACGGCGCGCACGTAGGCTTTCACAGCGTTAGGCATGTCACCGTGTCGACCCCCTGCTGCCGGCTGCTACGGCCCCGTTCGAAGCAAGATGCGCACCAATCCGCTCGGCCCAGTCGGCCTGATCCGCTTCGCTCTCGATCAGGTCGTTGCGGACCTCGATCATCGCGCAGGCGAGCCCGCGCCCTTCGCCGTGCCGGGTCATCGTGTAATAGACGCGGTCGGCGGGCGAATAGGGCTCGTTGACGCCGACGCTAAGCCCCTCCGTCTTCAGCGCATCGATCAGCGGCTCGGCGATGCTTCGGTCCTTGTCGAAGACGATACCGACTTCCCACGGCCGCGCGACGCCATGAAAGACGGGCGTGAAGCTGTGGACGGCGATGAGCACCGTCTCACGCCCCGCGACGCGGCGGGCATCGAGCAGGCGATCGATCGCGGCATGGTAGGGCGCATGGATCGTGGCGATGCGCCGCTCGCGTTCGGCGGAAGAAAGCGCGGCATTCCCCGGCACCGCAATGTCCTCGCTCGTCGCGGCGATGAGGTCGGGCGCGTCGAGCGTGCGATTGCAGTCGATCACGAGCCGCGAGATCGTCGCATGGACGAGCGGAGCGTCGAGCCTGTGGGCGAGCTGCCGCGACAGACCGAGGGCGCCCGGGTCCCACGCGACATGCGCCTTCCGCTCCGCCGGGCCAAGCCCAAGCGACGCATATTCGGACGGAATGAAGCTGGAGGCATGATCGCAGACGATCACGAAGCGCCCGGCGGCTTCGGCATCTTCCACGGCGGCGGGATCGAAAGCCTCGACCTCAGCGCCTGCTTGCGGGAACGCGACCAAGCAAAGCCCCCCGGCGGCCCTGGATCATTTATTACAGATCACAAGGGAATTTCCAATTTCGGACATGCTGATACAATCGTTACCATGCGTCAACTGCCGGCAATCAGGACGTGACCAGCGTTTCCCATCTGCCTTCGATCGCCGAAGCGATTCGTGATCGGCTGGACACGCTGACGGCGTCGGAGCGGCGTGCGGCGCGTGCGCTGCTTGCGAACTATCCGATGCTTGGGCTGGAGACCGTGGCGGAGTTCTCCGCCCGAAGCGGCGTCAGCCCGCCCACGGTGCTGCGCTTCACCGCGCGGCTCGGCTTCGCCAATTATGCGGAGTTCCAGCGGCGGCTCCGGGAGGAGGTCGAGGCGCAGCTGAAATCGCCGCTGGCCAAGGCGGCGCCCGAAGCCGGCGCGGATCGCACGCTCTCCGCCTTCGCCGCCGCGGTGAGTGAGAACATCGCGGAGACATTTCGCCTCATGCCGGCTGGAGAGTTCGAGGCCGCCGTCGCGCTCTTCGCCGACCGCAAGCGCCCGCTGCACCTCCTCGGCGGTCGCTTCACCGACTCCATCGCGCACTACATGGCGGCGCATCTGCGCATTCTGCGCCCCGGCGTCGACCACATCGCAGGCCAGCCCGACAACTGGCGCGACCTTCTGGTCGATTTCGGGCGCAAGGACGTGCTCGTCGTCTTCGACATCCGCCGCTATCAGGAGGACCTGGTGGCCTTCGCCAAGGCGGCGGCGGAGCGCCAGGCGGCGGTCGTGCTCGTCACCGATCAGTGGCTGTCGCCGATCGCGCGCATCGCCCAGCATGTGCTGCCGGCTCGCATCGAGGCGCCGTCGGCCTGGGATTCGAGCGCCGCGCTCATTGCGGTCGCCGAAGCGCTGATTGCCGCGGTGACCGCGCAGACATGGCCGGTTTCTCAGGAGCGGATCAAGGTGCTGGAGCAGCTTCGCCTGGCGGAGGACGGGCAATAGGTCCCGCCCACAGTTTCGCCGGGCATATGTCCTTCGTATGCAATTCGTGATATACGTTTTCGGGTTGTCGGGTCCAAAACTATGCGACTAACCAAGCAAACGAGTTACGCGCTGCGCATCCTGCTTCACTGCGCCATCCATTCGGGCGAGCAGATGAAGGCGGCCGACATCGCCAAGGCCTACAACATCACCGAGTTCAACGTCCTGAAGATCATCCCGCTGCTCGTCCACGGCGGCTTCATCACGACGATGCGCGGGCGCCGCGGCGGGCTCAAGCTGGCGCGCCTGGCGAGCGAGATTCGTATCGGCGATGTCGTCCGCCTGACCGAGGAGACGCGCATACAGGCGGACTGCTTCGGTCAGCTTCAGGACGAGTGCCTGATCCAGCCGGCGGCGCCGATTAACCGTATCTTCGACAATGCGCTCGGCGCCTTCATCGAAGTGCTCGACCAGCACACGCTTCAGGATCTCGTTTCCGCCCGCCCGCCGGCGCACGAAGCGCGTCCCGGCCAACCCGCCGCGGATTTCGACCTGGGAGGAATGCTGGCGGGGACGCGGAACTAGCGAGCGGCGCTGACAAGCTCCTCGATCGTCGCCTCGAATCTTTGCCATCCACCGAAGCGGACACCCAGCGCCTTCAGCGCGTCGCAGCGCATCTGGCCCGTCGGCGCCGGCGCCGCCGCGGGGAGCGGTCCGGAAACGTCCGCGATCTTCTGCACGGCGCCGACGATATCGCGCGTGGAAATGACGATGTCGCTGCAATTGAAGGCGCGCCCGGCGACCGTCTCCGGCTCCGCCGTCAGGAGCCGCCAGACGGCTTCCGCGACATCGTCGCCGTGCACCTCGGTACCGGCGCGCGCTTCGATCGCCTCGCCCTTGAGCGCGCGCTGAACGAGGGAGAACCACTTGCTCTTCTCCACCGGCGCAACGACGCCGTAGATGCCCGTCGCGCGCAGCGCCGCGACCGGCCAGCCTTCCCGCGCGAAGCTCCGCGCGAAAGCTTCGAGCGCCGCCTTGGCCGCCCCGTAATGCGTATCGGGCGAGACGGGCGCGTCGTCGGAAAGCGGGCCCACCGCTTCCGCCCCGAAGACGGCGCGGCTTGAAAGGACGACCGCGCGCTTCACCCCCGCCTTCCGCGCCGTCGCGAGGAGCGCCAGGCCGCCGCCGACATTCGTCCGGAGATTTGCCGCAAGGTCGTCGCCCTCGCCGCGCCGATAGCGGCCGGCGACATGATCGAGCGCGGCGTGGACGAGCATGTCCGCGCCTTCGACGAGCGCGGCCGCCGCGTCAGGCGAAGCAAGATCGCCGTCGATCCATTCGATCTTGTCGGCCGGAAGCCCGCGAAGATCGGAAGACGGCCGCCGCCAGGCGCGCACCGGCATGCCTTCCGCGATCAGCTTCTTGACGATGAACCGGCCGACATACCCTGTCGCGCCGGTCACGGCGACGGTCACGCAATGAGGCCCTTGGAGCGGTCCTCGTCACGCTCGGGCGCAACGACGGGAAGGTCGTCGGGCGGCGCTTCGCCCTCGAACATGCGCCACCAGAGATCGATCAGCGGCTTGAGCAGATGCCGCTTCGGATTCTCCGCCGCCCACGGCTTCTCGTACTGGTAATGGACCACGCGGATCGACTTCCACACCCACAGCTCCGGCAGGTTGAAGTAGACGTACTGCATGGTGTTGAAGGTGTAGGGAAGCTTGTGCCAGTCGGCGAACGCCGCCTCCAGGAACGTCTGGTCGGTGCGCCGCCAGAAGACGCCGGGGCGGTCGAGCTTCTCGATCAGCGTGTCATAGGTAGCGAGACTCGGCTCGGCGACGAAGACGCCGGAATTCAGCCGATGGAAATCAGCGAGCGTCTCGTAGACGTTCGGCGCGCCGGCGAACTCCGGATAGCCGAACAGCATGTCGATCGGCTTCACGACAAGCGAGTCGGCGTCGAGGAAGACGATCGTCTCGTAGTCGGTGAGCTTCCAGAGCTCGAGCTTGCAGAAATTGTCGATCGGATCGTGGAAGGCCGGCTTGTTCCCCTTGTTGAAGGGGGCTGCGCGATGGAGCGCGTCACGGCTGTGCCGCTCGCGGAACGCGTCGGAAAGCGCCGGCTGCTCGACCGGCACGATGACGCAGCCCTCGCGCTCAAGCTCGTCGAGATGCTCCGCTTCCTGTGTCGCCAGCACCAGGAGCGGCGCATCGGTGCCGGTCCAGCGCAGCGAGCGCTTCAGCGCCAGCGCGCCGCGGCCGTATTCCGCGTTGGTGACGAGCGTGGCGTAGGCGCGCCGCAGACCCGCCCGATTCCATTCCCGATCGCGGTTCAAAGACCCTCCTCGAATCGACCCGCCCCGACGAGATTCCTAGAGCATGACCTCGAAAAGTGGCACCCGATTGTCGGAAAAGTCCGATTTCAGCCGTTTCCCGGCGTTTCGGCGAGGCGGGCGCGGTCTTCGGGAGGAAGGGAAAAGAGCGCGTCATAGGTGGCTTTTTGCACCGCCTCCTGCATCGCCGAGGCGGCGGCACGCAGCGCCGCGAGGCGCTCGTCGAGAGCAGCGCGGTCAGGCTCCGGCGCGGCGGCAAGCCGCATGATCTCGTCACGGATCTCGCGCATCGCCTTGATCCGCGCTTCGAGATCGGGAGCCAGCGCCTTGAGTTCGCCGGCGATCTTGTCGACGTCTTCGGGCGGCAGGCGCTCGTCGAAGCGCCGAAGCTCGTACGTGGCGAGGCGCTCGCCGGAAAAGCCCCGCCGCTTATGCTTGAGCGAGTCGACGGCGAAGATGCCGATGAAGAACCCGTTCAGGACGAGCGAGGCAACGAGCGCCAGAGCCGGCCAGCGGCGGCGCAGGAATCCGGCGAGGCCGTTCATTGAGAGCCCGCCTCGTCGAAAGCGTAGAGCGGGTCGACGGACGCCACGTCGACCTGGTCGGCCGTCCGGTCGAGGAACATAAGGTCGACCGCCGCGCCGAGCATTCCGGCGACGAGGATCGCAGCTGCAACCCGCCGCCACGACAGGTCGGCAAAGAGATCCGCCGAGCCCCGCCGAAGCACATTGCGACGGACGCGGTCGGGCGCACCGGAGCGCGCGATCTCCGAATCGAGCTCAGCGCCGTAGGCCCGAAGACGCCGGTCGAGGTCGTCGTTGCGCTCAATCATCGTCGCTCTCCAAGAGCCAGCGCCGCAATTGCCGCCGCGCGCGCGACAGCATCGACTCGAACGCCGCCTCGCTGACGCTCATCACGTCCGCCGCGTCGCGCTGGGCAAGACCCTGGATATGGAAGAGGAGCACGGCCGTGCGTTGCCGCGCCGGCAGCCGCTCGATCGCCTCGCGCACGGAGACGGCGGTTTCGCCGCGCACCAGCGCCGCGTCCGCCTGCTCCGACTCGTCGGCAAATCCCTCCAGGGCCGAATCGTCGACGAAGGACCGCCGCCGCCGCAATTGGTCGATCGCGCGGTTGTAGCAGACGCGATGGAGCCAGGTTCCGATGCGAGCGTCGGGCGTCCAGCGCTCCGCGTTCTCCCACAGGCGGATCAGCGTGTCCTGCACCACGTCCTCCGCCTCGTCGAGGCTGCCGAGCATGCCCTGGGCGAAGCGCAGAAGCCGCGGCGCTTCGCGATCGATGAGCTTCTGGAACGCGGCCGAGTCGCCGGCGGCGATCCGGCGGACTTCCTCGACTTCGATCGCGGGGCGGGCGTCGTCCTTGGCCACTGAGAATCCTGCTCGAAGGAGAGCAATAGGAGCATGCCCGATCCGCGCCTGAACCGCGAATGAACCCCGCGTGCGCCGGCAAACGGCGGGCACCGGCCTCCGGGGATGGAGCGTGCCGAACCTCCCCCTTGAGGGGAAGGTTACTTTGGGGGTCGGCGCCAGGAACGCGTGCACGTGTGCTACTCCGCCGCCACTGCCGGCGGCGCGCCGCGCTCATGGCCGAGCAGGAGGTCGGTGTCGACGACGTGTCCGAGTTCGGCATCGAGCCGCTCGGCTTCGGCAGAGCGAGGCTTGGCGAAGCGCGCCAGAAGCAGGTAGGCGACCGGCGTCACGAAGAGCGTGATGATCACCGCGAAGCCGAGTCCGCCGACCACGATCCAGCCGAGCGCCTGCCGCGCTTCCGCGCCGGCGCCGCCCATGACGACCAGCGGCACGCCGCCGGCGATCGTCGCGATCATCGTCATGACCACCGGCCGCAAACGGATGCGGCAGGCCTCGCGGATGGCGTCCTCCACGCGGAAGCCGCGTTCGCGCAGCTGGTTGGCGAACTCCACGATGAGGATGCCGTTCTTCGCCATGATGCCGACCAGCATCACGAGCCCGATCTGGCTGTAGATGTTGAGCGAGCCGCCGGAGAGCGCGATGGCGAAGACCGCCGCTGCCAGCCCGAACGGCACCGTGAACATGATGATGATGGCGCTGGTGAAGCTCTCGAACTGGGCCGCGAGCACGAGGAGCACCACGACGAGCGCAAAACCGAACGTCACGGCAACGCCGCTCGCGGTCTCGTTCAGCGCCGCCGCCTCGCCGAGATAGCGAATTCCCATGCCGGGTCCGAGATGCGTGGCGGCGACCTTCTCCAGGTCGTTCATGGCATGGCGAAGGTCGACGCCGGGCTTCAGCGTCGCATTGATCGGCACGGCACGCCTCTGGCCTTCGCGCGGCAGTTCCGGCGCGACCGCCTGTTCCTTGACGGTGACGAAGGAGGCGAGCGGCACCATGCGCCCCGATGCCGTGTGCACGAACACGTTCTCGAGGTCGCCCGGATCGTCGATCATCCCGTCGGGCGCCTGCACGCGCACGGGAATGGCGTCGCCGCCGACGTAGTATTTGCCGATCTCCTTGCCGTCGAGGAGCGTCGACAGCGTCGAGCCGAGCGCATCGACGGAGACGCCGAGGTCGGATGCCTTCTCGCGGTCGATCTCGATCGACAGCTCCGGCTGCGTGGTGTCGTAGCTGAGGAAGACCGTGTCGAAGCTCGGCGCGTCCTCGAGTGCCCCCTGCAGCTCGACCGCCTTGTCGGCGAGCTCTCCATAATCGTTGCCGGTGATGGCGAAGCGCAGGCCCTGCCCGCCTCCGCGGATGCCGAGGCTGTTCGCCGAGCGCATCGATATCTGCACGCCGGCGATCTTCTGGAGCTTCGGAGTGAGCTCGCGGATGATGTCCCGCGCGCTGCGCGAGCGCTCCTCCCATGGGGCGAGCGTCAGCACCACGAAGCCCGAATTGGACGACCGCAATCCCGAGAGCAGGAAGATGTTGGTGACTTCGCCGGACTTGCGCAGCGGATCGACTGCGGCCTCGATCTGCCGCATCTCCATGTCCATGAAGTCGACGCTGACGCCCTGTGGCGCGCTGACCGAGATGGGGATGAAGCCGCGATCCTCGTCCGGGGTGAGCTGCTCGGGAAGCTGCGTGTAGACGATCGCCGCGGCCCCGGCGAAGACCAGCGCCGCCACGACGACGACCGCCGGCGCGGCGAGCGCCTTCGCCAGAATGCGGTGATAGAGACCCTCGATGCGTCCGCCCAGATTGCCGAGGCCGCGCAGCAGCGGGTTCTTGAGATATGCGGTCTCTCCCTCGTGCTCCCTCAGGATGCGCGAGGCGAGCATCGGGCAAAGCGTCAGCGCCACGAAGGCGGAGAGCCCGACCGCGAAGGCCATGACGAAGCCGAATTCGGAAAAGAGGCGCCCCGCCGTTCCCTGGAAGAACGAGATCGGGATGAATACCGCGGCGAGCGTCGCCGTGGTGGCGATCACCGCGAAGAACACCTGCTTGGCGCCGAGCACGGCCGCGGCGCGCGCGCCCATGCCCATGGCGCGGTGGCGCTCGATGTTCTCCAGCACCACGATGGCGTCGTCGACGACGAGACCCGTGGCGAGCACGATCGCGAGCAGCGTCAGGATGTTGATGGAGAAGCCGGCAACGTAGATCGCCGCGAGCGTGCCGATCAGAGCGATCGGCACCGTGACCGCCGGGATGATCGTCGCGCGCATCGAGCGCAGGAACAGGAAGATCACCGCGACGACGATGAGCGTCGCCTCGAACAGCGTCTCCAGCACCTTCTGAAGCGCGCCGCCGATGAAGGTGGAATCGTCGGAGGTGACGCGGATATGGACGCCCGGCGGCAGCGAGCGGTCGAGCTCCGCCGCGGCCTTGCGGACGCCGGCGGAGATTTCGAGCGTGTTCGACTGCGCCTGCCGCACGATGCCGAGGCCGACGCCGGTCTGCCCGTTGATGCGGATCGAGCTCGTCCGCTCCGCCGGGCCGAAGATCACGTCGGCGATGTCGCCGACGCGCGTCGATTTATTGATCTGGATCGCCTCGATGTCCTCCGCGCTCTTCACGCTGGCGTCGGCGCGCACCAGCAGCGACTGGTCGCCGGCGGAGAGATTTCCCGCCGGCACGTCGGAGGCGACATTGGCGAGCGCGCTCGACAGGTCGGCGACGGAGATGCCGCGCGCCGCCATGGCGTTCGGATCGATGAGCACGCGCACCAGCGGCTCGCGATCGCCGAACACGCTGACCTCGGCGACGCCTTCGACCGCCGCCAGCCGGTCGACGACGCTGTCTTCGACGATCTGCGTCAGATCCTGGATCGTCATGTTCTGGGCGGTGACGGCGAGCCGCATGATCGCGTCGGAATTGTCGTCGGCCTTGACGATGGCGATGTTGTCGACGTCGTCCGGGAGCTGCCGCTCGACATTGCCGACGGCGTCGCGAAGGTCGTTCGCGGCGACGTTGATGTCGACCGACTCGGAGAACTCGACGACGACGCGGCTCGAGCCGGAGCGGCTCGAAGACGAGATCGACTTCACGCCGGGCACGCGCGCCGCGGCTCCCTCCAAGACGTCGGTGACCTGACGGTCGATCGTCTCCGGCGTCGCACCGTCGTAGCTGGCACGGATGGTGATGACCGGCCGGTCGACGTCGGGCAGCTCGCGGATCTCCACGCCGCGGAAGGCGGCGAGCCCTGCGATCACGATTAGAAGGTTGGCGACGATCGCCAGCACCGGCCGCCGCACGGAAAGCGCCGAGATGCCCTTGGTCGCCTCGGCGAGCCACACCCGCGCGTCCTCGAAATGCTTGGCCATGCCCGCTCCGATCAGCTCCGCGTCCGCGCCGCCGCCCCTGCCCCGCTCACCGCAGGCGCCTCGCCTCCCGCAGCGCCTTCGTCGACGATCGCCGGCGTCTCGTCGACCTCGTTCACCTTGGCGCCCTCGCGGAGCCTGAGCAGGCCTTCCACGATCACCCGGTCGCCGGCCTCGAGGTCGCCCCTGACGACCACGATGCCGCTATGGCGCCTGACGATGGCAACGTCGGAGCGGCGGGCGGCGCCGTCGGCGACCTTCCACACGAACGAGCCGCGCCGGTCCCACTGGACGGCGAGGCTCGGGACGGAAAGCTCCTTGTCGGCGCCGAAGGTCAAGGTGACGGAGACGGCCATGCCGGCCTTCAGCACCTCGCCGGTGTTCTTGAGTTCGGCCTCGAGCTTCAGCGTGCGCGTCGTCTCGTCGACATGGTTGTCGATGCCGCTGATCGTTCCGGAGAACTCCGAACCGGGCAGCGCCTGCACCTTTGCAGTGATCGGCTGCCCTTTGGTGATGCTCGCCGACCAGCGTTCCGGCACTTCGAAGCCGACGCGCAGGGTAGAGAGATCGTCGAGCGTGGTGATCGCCGTCGTGCTGCTGACGAGATCGCCGACCGCAACGTCGGTCAGACCGACGACGCCTGCGAAAGGCGCGGTGACGAGGCGTCGGCCGGCCGCGATCTCCGCGAGCCGCACCTGGTTCTCGGCAAGCTGTGCCGCCATCTCCGCGTCCCCCAGGGCGACGCTCGAAATCGTCTTCGTCTGAGCGAGCGACTTCGAGCGCTCAAGCGCGGCGCGCGCCTGCGCGTACTGGATGCGTGCGCGATCGGCGTTGGCCTGCTCCTCGTCATCGTCGAGTCTGAGAAGCGGCGCGCCCTTTTCGACCTTCTGACCCGGCTCGAACAGGATGTCGGCGACGACACCGGAGACGCGCGGGTAAAGGACGACGGAGCGCGCGGCCTTGGCGGTGCCGAGTGCCATGACGGTGTCGGCAGCGTTGTCGGTCTCGACTGGCGCCGTGACGACATTGACAGCGCCGCCGCGGATCAGCCCGGGAACGCGGCTCTGCCCGCCGCCGGCCCCGTTTCGGCCGGGCGCGCCCGCGACCTGCTGCTGAAACTCCGCCATGGGTTGATGGCTGTAGAAATACCAGCCGGCGGCCGCCGCCGCGACCACGACAAGGGAGAGAAGTGCCTGTTTCCAGAAAGACATAACCGCCACGGACCCTTCGCCCCGACCCACTTCAACGCGGCCGGGCCGCCAATCCGTCGCTCCGAAGCCGTTACGATCGCTTAAATCATGCGCCAGCCGCGGCTCCCGTCAAAGCGATTGTCGGCTCTGGCCGAATCTCCTTCCCGCCTCTAGGAAGTCCGGGAACCGACCGGCGGCGGACGCATCGCAATGAGCGAGAAGGAAAGGACTGCGATCGTGTCGCTCGTCGCGAGCCTTGTTCTCGCGGCGGCGAAGCTCGCCATCGGGCTGGCGATCGGAAGCCTCGCGCTTATCACCGACGCGCTTCACTCCTGTGTCGATTTTCTCGCGACCGGCGTCACCTGGGTGGCCGTGCGCGTGGCCGACAAGCCCGCCGACGACTCCCATCCTTACGGCCACGGCAAGTTCGAGAACATCGCCGCGCTGGGCGAGGCGGCGCTGCTTCTGCTTCTTGCCGGCGGCGTCATGGTGGCCGCGGTGGGCCGCATCCGCATCGGCGAGCCCCCGCCGCCCCTGAGCCTGCTCGCAATCGCCATTCTCCTGATCGAGATCGGCGTCAACGCCTGGCGCGCAAGGGCGCTGCGGCGGGTCGGCAGGAAGACACAAAGCGCGGCGCTCGAAGCGGACTCGCTGCATTTCGCCTCGGATGTCTTCTCCTCGCTTGCCGTTCTCGTCGGCTTCGCGCTGATCGCGGCGGGCTTTGGTTGGGGCGACTCGGCGGCCGCCATCATGGTCGCGGCGCTGATCGCGGCGCTGGCGCTGCGTTTGGGGACACACACGATCAACGTGCTCGTCGACCGCGCACCGGAAGGCGTCGCCGTTCTGATCAAGGCGAGGATCAAGGGCCTCGCCGGCGTGATCGGAGTGGAGAACGTGCGCGTCCGCTCTGTCGGTGCGAGCCACTTCGCAGACGTGACTATTGACGTTCCGCGCTCGCTCGGCATCGAGCAGGTCGCCGAGGTGAAGGAGCGCACAGTCGACGCCGTGCGCGCGGTGCTCGCCGGCGCCGACGTGACCGTTCAATCGCAGCCGGTCTCGCCTTCGAACGAGACGGTGCGCGAGCGCGTCCTTCTCGTCGCGCAGCGGGAGTCCGCTGCCGTGCACCACATCACCGTGCAGCATCTGAACGAACGGTTGGCGCTGGCGCTCGATCTTGAGGTCGACGGTGCCCTGCCGCTCGCCGAGGCGCATCGCGGCGCCGACCGGCTCGAAGCCGCGATCCGCCGCGAGTTCGGGCGGGAGGCGGAGATCGAAATCCACATCGAGCCGCTCGAGCCGGAGCTGAGCGACGTGGAGGACACGCCGGAGGCGCTCCGGCAGAGCTATGTGCGGACGCTGGAGGAGGCGGCGCGCATGATCGACGGACTGTCCGACGTCCATAACGTGCGACTCAGGCGAAGCGCGCGCGGCACCGTGCTCGTCGCCCATTGCCGACTGAGCCCCGACGAGACGGTGGAGGGTGCCCATCGCCGCGTCGATGACCTCGAGCGGCTGGTACGCGAAGAGAAGCCGGAGATCGCCCGCATCGTCATTCACGCCGAGCCGATGCGATGACCTCTTCCCTCCCCCCTTTGCGGGGGAGGGCTAGGGAGGGGGGAAAGGGACTAGCTCAACGTCTCACTCAGGAACGCGATCGTCCGCGACCAGGCGAGGTCCGCCGCCTCCTTGTTGTAGCGCGCTTCCGACGTGTCGTTGTTGAAGGCATGGTTCGCCCCCTCGTAGATGTAGATCTGGTAGTCGACGCCGGCGGCCTTGAGCGCCGCCTCGTAGTCGGGGATGCCGGCGCCGATGCGCTCGTCGAGCCCGGCATAGGGGAGCATCAGCTTCGCCTTGATCTGTCCGACGTCGTCCGCCGCCGGTTGCGCCCCGTAATAAGGCACTGCCGCGGTGACATCGGCGCCGGCATGGACCGCCGTCTGGTTCACCAGGCCTCCGCCCCAGCAAAAGCCGATGACGCCCACCTTGCCGTTCGACATGTCGTTGCCTTTGAGGAAGGCGATCGTCGCCACCGCGTTTGCAGTGGTCTGCGTGCGGTCGAGGGCGCCGATCATCTCGCGCGCCTTGTCCTCGTCTTCCGGCGTGCCGCCGGACGGCGTGAGGAAATCCGGAGCGAGCGCCAGGAAGCCTTCGAGCGCGACGCGCCGGGCGACGTCTTCGATATGCGGGTTGAGGCCGCGGTTCTCGTGGATGACCATCACCGCCGGGAGCGGACCTGAAGCGTCGGCCGGCATGGCGAGATACCCCGCCATCGTCTGCCCCTCCGCGCCCGGATAGGTGATCGTCTCGGTCTTCAGCCGCGGATCGTCCTCCGCGACGATCGCCGCCTTCGCTTGCGAGGCCGCGAGCATCGGCGCGATCGCGGCCGCGGCCGCGGCCGAGCCGGTGAGCTTCTTCAGCTTCTGCATGAAATCGCGCCGGTCGAGGGTCAGGTGCGTATAGTCGTCGTAGGCCTGGATCATCTCCTGCGTGATCTCCGGCAAGTCCGCGCCTCTGCATGTTTCGCCTCCTCCGGCTTTTTCAGGGTCAACTCGGTTCAACGCCTAGCCCTGGCAGAGCCTTCGGGCACGATCGCGGCCTGCCGTTCACAACGTCGTCAGATCGACGCGAGCGGCGTGCCTGAACATCGAATGAACAGCCGGCTTAAGGGCGGTTCAGCCTGGAGATGGCAAGACGCTCACCGTCAACCGAGCGACGGGAGCGAACGATGAGCGCAGACACAAAGACGATCGCATTCTACTTCGTGCGCGCCACGCCGGTCGCATTCGTGCTGACCGTTCTCGCGCTCGCGGCGACCCTCGCGAGCCAGGTCTAGCCGCCTCGCGCTAGAGCCCGAATGTGCGCAGGTGATTGTCGAAGGCGACGCCCGGCCGCCGCACCTTGGTCGTCTCCGCGCCGTCCGCATCCGTCTCCACGATCAGCCCTTCGCCGTTCGAGGCGAGGATCGATTTCGGCCCATAGGCTGTGATGCCGCTGGAATCGGCGATCTGCGTGCGGCCGAGGTATCGCCCGCTCTCCGCGCTGAAATGGATCACATAGCCGCCGCGCGGCGCCGACGCGGAGATCACGGTGCCGTCACGGCTCGCCGCCACGGCGCCGGTATAGCGCCGCATGTCGGCAAGCTCGCGCTCGGGGATCGAGACGAGCGCAAGCCCTTTCTCCATGGAGGCGCGTCCGACGAGCGACGGCGTCTCCAGCGGATCGCCCTCCCACTGCGTGCCGAACCAGACCGTTCCGTCGGCGCCGACCGCCATGTGGCGGATCGACAGCTTGTGAAGGTCCTTGGACAGCCGCTGCTGCGCGACGAGGTGGCCGTCGAGATCGGTGAAGACGAGCGAGGGATCCATCGTCGGCACGTTCAGCATCTCGCGCCCGAAGTCGGGAAGCGTCTCGATTCCGCCGTTGGCGATCGCGAGAGTCTTGCCGTCCGGCATCAGGATCGCCTCGTGCGTGCCGATGCCGCGCGTCGGGAACTCGCCGAGACGCTTGTAGGAATCGGTGGCGTCGTAGATGCCGATGACGCCCGTGCCGGCCGTGATGTTGTCCTCTGTGGCGAAGAGCAGCCTTCCGTCGGCGGAATAGGTGCCATGGCCGTAGAAGTGCCGGTCCGGTTGCGCAACGAAGACCTGTGGCTCGACACGCCCGTCGAGGTCGAAGGCGACGGCAAAGGTCCCCGGGCGCCTGGCGAAGGCGACGGCGCGCCGCTGTTGCGGATGCACCGCGAGATCGTGCCCGCGCGCCGGCAACGGCACGGCGCGGATGAACGCGCCGCTCTCGCCGAACAGCATCACCGCGAAGCTGCCGTCCTGCTGCCTCGTCGGCGCAAGAATGAGCGCATCGCTCGTCGCCAGCGCCGCAGCCGAGCGAGGCGCGAGCCCCGTGGCCAGGCACGCGCCCGCCCCGGCGAGAAACGAGCGGCGGTCGACGATCATCGCCTCAATCGCCGTCGAGCGAGTTGAAGCCCGGCGAGAGCCCTGCCGCGACCGCGATGTGCTTCTGGAAAAGATCGCGCAGGCTGGCGAGCACGATCGTCGCGTAGACGAGCTTCCCGCGCAGCTTCGGGTCGGCGAGCGCCTCCCCGATGTCCGGCCCTGCCGCATCGAGCGCATCGTCGAGATTGGAGAACTCGAAAAGCGCGGAGGCGGCATAGCCGTCCTGGTCTTCCGGCAGTATCTCCAGCATTCCCGACGCGGCGACGAAGCGCTGCAGAGCCTCCGATTCCGCCTTGAGGTAAGCCATGGTGTGGCCCGACCGGGAGTAAGGGGCCTTGCTCGCCTTCGCGTCCTCCGGCGTTGTGCCGACCGCCGGCAGGATGCGCTGGTCGCGCATCTGCTCGAGCCCGGTCAGGATCGCCTTCAGGATCTCCGTCGCCGCCTCGGTGTGCGTGCGATAGACTGGATTGTCGTTGCTCGGCTTGGTGATGAGCGCGGACCAGCCCTTCTCCCCCGTCCATCCGACCACGGCGTCGCTCGCGATCGAGTCGAGATTGTCGGCCACCGCCGCGGCGAGCGCGCAGCGGAAATCCGCCGGCGCGGCATCGTTCAAAAGCGCCTTGCTGCCCGAGTAAAGCAGCAACTCGAGCGTCGGCAGTCCCTGCACCGCCGCGCTTTGCTGCGCCAGCGCGCCCGGCGCGATGAGCGATTGATCTTCGTTCGCCAGGAGCTGCCGGAGCTGGCGCGTTCCGGTGCCGTGCACGTCCGGCCAGAACGCGAAGCGCTCGTAGCGTCCCTCGCTCCCCATCGGCCCGAAATGCAGGAAGTCGACTGCGGCCCAGTCGACGAGCGTGGTCGCGAAGGCAGTGTCGAGAGTCTCGCGGCCCTTCGCCTCGGGCGCCGCGCAGTAGTCGCGCACGGCCTTGGTCAGTTTGCCCGTTGCGTCGGCGAGGTCGCGATAGGCCGGGACGATGTAGATGCGCACCGTCTGCTCGACGAGCCGCGCGTAGTCGTCCTCCGTCGCCAGCGGCACGATCGGCGCGCCCTCGCCGGAAAGGACGGTCGCGGCGCGCGCCGGCCCGGCGATGCCGAGCGCAATGGCGAGGGCGAGGACGAGGTGTCTCATAGGCTTTCCACGTAGGCGGCGAGCGCTTGCTGCTCCTCGTCGCTCAAGGAGAGATAGCGCGAAAGCGCCGCCGACGCCTCGCCGCCATGTGCGCGGATCGCCGCATCTATGGTCGCGGCGCGCCCGTCGTGCAGATAGCGCCGCCCGCTGATCGGCGCCATGCCGATCAGCGGTGCGGTGCGCCACTCCGCCGACGCGACGCCGGGCTCGCCGACACCGTCGTCAAGCGCTTCGCCCATGTCGTGGAGGAGAAGGTCCGTGTGCGCCGCGATCATTCCGCCGTCCCAGCCCGGCATCTCCGGCACGTGGCACGTGGCGCACCCGGTCGAGGCGAAAAGCGCGACACTGGCTTCGTCGTCCTTCGCAGCTGGAGACTTGAGGCTCCGCACATAGGCGGCGACGAGCTCGACGATCTCCGGCGAGAGCTCGTGTCCGTCATAGCGCTCGCTCGCGCCGGTCGGCGCCGCCGAGCAATCGGGCTCGAGCGCGGTGCAGTCCCCGTGCGGGAACGGACGAAGCGCGCTCGAAAGCCCGATATCGACGGCGAAGGCGTCGGCGATCTGCGCTTCGAGGCTTGTGCTCTGCGCCTTCCAGCCGTAGCGCCCGAGCACGCCGTCGACGATGCGCGGACGCCCGGAGACGCCGTCGCCGTCGAGGTCGCCCGGGTCGGCGTGGCCGAGGACGGCGTCGCCGTCGATCTGCTCGAGCAATGCGCGGCCGACGATCGGCGGCGCAAGGCGCGCCGACACGCGCGTCGCCTGGTCCAGGTCGCCGCGCATCAGATCGAGGTCGTAGGTGTAGCCCTTGGCAGGGTCGGCGGAGGCGAGGAGCACCACGCGCCCCTCCGGCCTCATCCCCTGCACCGCCTGCTGCTGCAGCATGTGCCCGTAGAGCGGATCGGGACGGCCGTCGGCATCGCCGAAGCGGATGACGAAACCGCGCCCGGCGATACGGCCCTTCGGCGCGTCGGTGAAACGCGCCGCAAGCGTCGGCCCGGCATGACAGCCGGCGCAGCTTCGCGCGGCGAAGAGCGGCCCGAGCCCGTCCGACGCGTCGGTCGAGGTCGGCGCCGGCACCCAGTCGCGCTCGAAGAGCGCCTTTCCCATCACCGCGTCGAGCTCGCCGGAGGCCGCAGCGCCGCTCGCCGCGACGAGCGCGGAGACCGCGAACGCTGCAACAACGGCCTTCATCTCACTCGGCCATCTCACTCGACATGCCTCATCTCGCGCCGGTCTCCCGAGGCCCGGCCACGGCGTCGGGAGAGCCCTGTCGGCAGGAAGGGTCAAGTCACGTTTGATCGACCGACGCGCCCCGGCGCTTCCGGCCCCGTTTCCGCTACTGAACGGCCGTCGGGTTGTCGAGGCTGGCGGAGCCTTCGAGATCGATCGAGAGCCCGAGCGCCGTGACGACGCCTTCGACCGCCCGCGCCTGCGCGATCAGGCTGTCGACCACGTCCTGGACGATCTTGTTTCCCTCCGGATTGTTGGCGCCGATCATCTGGTCGTAGGCCATCGTGCCGGAATCGCCTTTGTCCTTCATCACCTGCATCTTCTCATGCGTCGTGACGAAGGCCTCGTCGGTACGGGTCGCCGCGTCCGGCGCCTTCTCCGTCGCATAGGCGCGGATCGAAGGGCCTTCGACCATCGACCCGTCGGTGCGCTTGTAGCTGCCGTTCCAGATCGCGGTCATGCCGACCTCGTCATAGTAATGGCTGTTGTAGGTGTTGTCGGAGAAGCAGTCGTGCTCCTCCTCAGGGTCGTGCAGGATCAGGCCGAGCTTGATCCGCTCGCCCGCAAGCTCGCCATAGGAGAGCGAGCCGAGGCCGGTCAGGATCGTCGAGAGCCCACCGTCGGCGCCCTTCGCCGCCAGCTCCTCGCGCGCCGCACCGTCCGGCTGCCAGTTGCCGGCCATCTCCTCGAGGTCGGAGACGAGGAGATCGGTCGCGGCCTTGAGATAGGCCGCGCGGCGGTCGCAGTTTCCGTGCGTGCACTCGGTCTTGGAATAGTCGGTGACCGGCCGCTCGCCCGCGCCCGGCCCGGTGCCGTGCAGGTCCTGCCCCCAGAGCAGGAACTCGATCGCATGGTATCCGGTCGCGACGTTCGCCTCGACGCCGAGCGCCTCCTGCAAGGTCTTTGACAGAAGCTCCGGCGTGATCTCGGTCGCGTCGATCGTCTCGCCGTCGACCTCGATCTTCGGATTGGCGATGACGTTGGCGGTGTAGAGCGGATTCTCGTCGCTCTCGTCGCCGTAGCTGTCGGTATCGACATAGTCGATCAGCCCTTCGTCGAGCGGCCAGGAGTTCACCTCCCCCTCCCAGTCGTCGACGATGGCGTTGCCGAAGCGGAAGCCCTCGGTCTGCTGGTAGGGCACGCGCGCAGCCTTCCATGCATCGCGCGCCGCCTTGAGCGTCTCCTCGGTCGGATCAGCGATCAAAGCGTCGACGGCGGTCTGCAGAGTCTTCGCGCTCTTAAGCGCGTCCTCGTACATCGCTTGCGCGATGTCGCCGTAGGTGTCGATGATTGCGGCCGGATCGGTCTCGGCGCGCGCCCCGGAGACCGAAGTTGAGATGATTGCGGCGCTCGAAAGCGCCAGCGCGGCGGCAAAGGAGGGGATGTGGCGGATCGCTCGCATGTCTCGTTCCTTGTCGTCTCGGCTTTGCAGGACAATCAGTGGAGTCGCTCGCCGAGCGGCCGCCCGGCGATCTCGTCGATGACGCGGCGCGGCACCGGCATCAGCATCATCTCGCTGTCGCGCATGGCCTCCGCATAAGCGAGCGCCGGCAGCATCGCCTCCTCGTGCCCGTCGGGATCGAGAAGGTGGCGCATGGCGGCGGAGAGCGCGTCGAGATCGTGGTTCTGGCTCGCCGCGACGATGGCGAGCGCGAAGCATTCGTGCCGGCAGATGTGGCGGCAGCCGCCGGGGAAGCAGGAGATCGGACAGACCGACCAGTCGCGCACGATCTTCACGAAGTGCGCCAGCCGCTCGACGACGACGCGCGCCTCGCGCGATCCGAGCGCCGCTGCGTGGAGAGTCCACGCCTCCTCCCAGTGCCCGAGATCGCCGGAGACGTAGCCGGCGATCCAGCGGCGGAAGCCTTCGAGCACCAGCCGCTCCGGCAGCCGGTCGAAGAGCGCGACGCAGCTCCCCGTCGGCATGGCGCTCGCCACCGGCGCGCCTCTCAGCATGACGCCGGGCCGCGCTCGCGGCATGGGAAGCTCTTGGCGGAAAATGCAAACGTCGCGCGCCGCCGCGCGAGCGGAAGAAAGGCAGGCATTCGGCTCTCCAAGCGACGGGGTTCAAGGCCCAGACGTGGCGGGTCGATAAATTCAGACTCTGAGTGTCTGAATAGCTAAGTGCCTGTCAAGGATTATGATTTGGAATTGTTCTAGGGAGGCAGCCTTCGATGGGAGCCTGCCTTTGATATGCATCCGATGGTCAGGCGTAATTAGTGCGAGCGTTTAATCCGAGATGCCGGGCGTCCACTTATTCAACCCACGTTTAGAACCGCATCTTTCGCTCTTATTAAGAGCTCGCTTTAATCCTTGACATCATCTTCTACATGTTAAAGGCTACATTTAATGAGAGCCACGGTGGCCGAACAACATAACAAGGCACGCGCCGGCAGGTACCGCCGTCAGCCGTCGGGCTATAGCGCGTTCATTCCAAATCCGCTCCCGCCCTACCCGCGGATCAATTTCGATGACGAAATGCAATCCCTGCTTTCGCGCGCAGACCGCGCGCTCGGTCGGCTCGACGGCTCGATTCAGACGTTGCCCAACCCGGATCTCTTCGTCTTCATGTACGTACGCAAGGAAGCCGTCCTATCAAGCCAGATCGAGGGTACTCAGTCCTCACTCGACGACCTTCTGCAAGTCGAAGCGAAAATCTTCGACCCACTTCGCCCTGATGACGTCGGTGAGGTTCTCAACTACGTCGCCGCGATGAACTATGGGCTCGAAAGGCTCACCGAACTCCCACTCTCGATCCGCCTCATCCGCGAAATTCACCAGCATCTGTTGCATCAGGTTCGCGGGCGCGAAAAAGAACCAGGAGAGATCCGCCGGTCGCAGAACTGGATTGGCCCTCAAGGCTGCACACTGAACGAAGCAACCTTTGTTCCTCCGCCACCAGATGAGGTAATGAACTCGCTCGGAGCGCTGGAGACCTTTCTACATGATGAAACTTCGCTCCCAACCCTTGTGAAGATCGGACTGATCCATTCACAGTTCGAGACGATCCATCCTTTCCTCGACGGCAACGGCCGCATCGGAAGATTGCTCATCACTTTTCTGCTGTGCCAGAACGCGGTGCTGCAGAAGCCTGTCCTCTATATCTCGCATTTCTTTCGCAGGAACCGGCAGGAGTACTACGACCGGCTTCAGGCCGTACGCGACAACGGCGCATGGGAAGACTGGCTAAAGTTCTTCCTCCGAGGAATAGCGGAGGTCAGCGGGGAGGCGACCGAGACCGCACGCCAAATCGTTGCCCTCCGGGAGCGCCACCGCGGGATCATTACAAGCACCTTTGGGCGAGCCGCAGGCAGTGGTCTGACGGTCTTCGAGACTCTTTTTCGACGACCGATCACTTCGGTGTCGGACGTGGCGAGAATGCTCAGCGTCACGTTCCCTGCCGCGAACGACTTAGTGCAGCGCTTCGAAGATCAGGGAATTCTCCAGGAGATAACCGGGCAGCGCCGGTATCGACAATTTCGATACACGCCCTACGTCGACCTGTTTGCGGACAATCGGGCAAGCCGGGCGCCGAGCAATAAAGATCTCCAAGAATGACGTGTCTCCTCTCAGTTCTCCGCGCCTCTCGAAGCTCGCATAAGAGCTCGCCCTCGCTGCCTCGGCCCGCGTGAAAGCCTTCCTGCACTGTGCGATTCCGCACATCGCGCGCCCGCCCGAGCCTTTATGGTTAACGTTGTCCAAGTTGGACTGGGGAGCCTCAATCTTCACGCCGTTAGGCCGCGAGGCTCCCCTCACCTCCCAAGACGCCTAGGCTGGCGGCGCCGGCGGCGGACGCCGCCGCCCGCCTTCGAAGCCCCGCCTCAAAGCCCCGTCTCGACCCACTTCCCCGTCTTCTCGGATTTGAACATGGCGTCGAGGATCTTCATCATCGTTACGCCGTCCTCCGGCCCGTAGAGAAGCTCGCTTTCGCCGAGCACGGCTGAAGCGAAGGCGTCGGCCTCCTCCGCGTACTGGTCGCAGACGCGGATCTTCATCGCCTTGCTCGAGGCGCCGCCGAGCTTCGAGCCGGTGTCGATCAGAATCGTCGTCGCCTCCATCTGCGGCGCGTTGAACGGAATCAGGACCTCGATCCGCCCCTTGTCGCCGGCGAGCGTCACGCGCTGATGCGGCGCGAGCTGCGTAGAGATCGTGAAGGTGAGCTGCCGCCCTTCGCCGAAATCGGCGATGATCGAGGTCAGCCGGTCGGTCCCAAAATTCGGGTCGCGGTCGATGAGCGAGACGATGCGCTTCGGCTCCGCCTCGAAGGTGAAGCGCCCGGATAAAATGCCGTAGCCGCCGATGTCGTAGATCGCGCCGCCGCCGGTCTCCGGGATGTTGCGGATGTTCTTCGGGTCGACGTTGTTGTAGCAGAAGAAGACCTGCA
>Ga0315553_10000360_pt1 | contig 41295 bp, 45 predicted proteins | sample SalMarSW160140MG_FD_203099 | JGI IMG/M metagenome (GOLD analysis project Ga0315553, IMG submission 203099) | Salt marsh sediment microbial communities from the Plum Island Ecosystem LTER, Massachusetts, United States - Salt Marsh Sediment SW1601-40 ...
AGGGTACCTACACTCCATACACAAATGAACAGATAATATCGCTCGTATCTGAAGCAGTGAGTCGAATGCCTGAATACGTTCGGATTCAACGAATGCAACGAGATATCCCTCTTCATCAGATTGAGGCAGGTCTTAGCAGAGGTAATTTACGTGAGCTTGTCCATCAAGAAATGAAACAAAAGGGATTGAGAAATCCCACAATTCGATATCGTGAGATTGGGCATAAGCAAATGAGATCCGAGTTCCATATGACTCCTGACTCCCCTCAACTCATTAGACGCGATTACGAGGCTGCTGATGGAAAAGAGATATTTCTCTCATTCGAAGTGCCTAAGCATGATGTCATCTTTGGTTTCTTACGATTGAGATATCCAAGCGATGAGGCATATAGATCTGAAATCAATGAGAAACCATGTACAGTAATCCGAGAGCTGAGAGTATACGGCCCGGTTGTTGATATTGGAGAACATGATCCGGATGCTTGGCAGCATCTAGGACTTGGTGAGAAGCTCCTTGATGCTGCATATACCATATCCAAGGAGGACTTTGATGCAAAACGAGTGCTGGTCAACAGTGGAATCGGTGTCAAAGAATACTATCGGAATCTTGGGTTTACTGATATTGGACCTTATTTAGCTAAGCAAATCAAAGTCTAGTTAATGTCTAAGATAGATAATCCACACTTTGATATTCTTCATTCAATTCTTTTTGCAGGAATGACTTGCATAGAATCAATGTATAGAAATTCTGATATCACCCCTGATTCGTCCTTCCTGAATTTGATAGAGTATGATTCGTCTTTTGCACTGAATCTCATATTCCTAATCGGTTTCAGTTCAGTTGACTGTTGACCTGGGAATTTGCACGTAATTGTATCATCTCCCCTCAGTCCAATCTCCAAAACTATTCCAATTGCTTCATATTTACCAATTAATGACTTGAGAACTTCTCTATCTCGCAGCTGTTCATCAGGAAGTCGACTGAAAGTAATAGAAGGTGTGAGCTGCTCCAGCTTTACTGAAAATTCAACAATCTCTCCACTATCATCTGCATGAAAGGTTAGCTGTCCTTTAACATCAAAGCGTTTCATGTCGTATTGAAAGGTGTCATAGTGAAAGTGAGTAAGTGGATATTCAACTGATCCAAATTTACTTTGGAGTTCATTATCTTGTATGTAGAATTCAAAGTTACCATAACCAGGATGGTTATATTTTCCCACATATTCCTCAATCGGGCGTGTTAGCTTTGTATCCTTGATACGAAGACCCTGTGATATCTCACCCGATTCTTTAATACTCTTTATCATTTCCACATCTATCTTAGTGTATATATCATTCCAATCAACTTGTTCCAAACCCAGGAATCTATCAAAAAGATTGTAGAATACTGCGCCTGTTATCCCACAGTCGCTCTTGTTAACAATCGCCATGACTCCTATGTCCTCATCTGGTAGGAATCCCATTAAGGATGATGACCCATCTATACCTCCTCCATGTCTTACTACACGATGACCCCTGTACATCACTCCCGCCCATCCCAGAGCGTATGTATCCATCCTGAACCATTTCTGATCCGGTACCCAGAAGTCAAGTCCCATGGTCATTGAAGAAATGATAACAGAATCATGGGTACGCCGCAGATTGTCTGCAGATACAAGTTGTTTTTTGGCAACCATTCCTTTGTTGAGATGAAATTTCAACCATTTTCCCATATCATCAATGCTTGCATTGATACACCCCGCACCAGTTGCTACATCGTTTACGACATAATCACACTCGATATATCCAAGCTTCTCATCTTTGAAGTCAATTTTGTAGGGTGTAGCATAATCAGAGGTCTGCTGCATAGTTGTGATTGAGAAATTGGAATTTTTCATACCTAATGGTTTGAAAATCCGTTTTGTGATGAAATCATTGTAACTCATCCCTGATAACTCTTCTATTATTACTGAAGCTGCTAGATACATGAGATTACAATATTGAAAGGTTGTACGAATTTCCTTGCTCGAGTCTAAATGGGGCAATCGATTAAGCACTTGGTCATAGGTGAACTCATCATTGATCCATACAAAATCATGTCTCGGTAGACCAGTTCTATGCGAAAGCATGTCGACAATGGTGACTTGATTTGTGGCAACAGAGTCTTTCATTTTGAATTGAGGAATAAACTCCCTAATTGGAGTATCCCACTCTAATTTACCTTCATCCACAAGCATGGCAATCGCTGTACTGGTGAACGATTTTGTACATGAGGCAATGGGATGTATTGTACTTGTGGTCATCTCAAGTTTCTTATCAACATCGCGATATCCAAATCCCTTCGAATACACGATGTCTTTATCCTTTAGAGCTACTACAGCAAGACCTGGGGCATCAAATTTCTTTACAGAGTCTTCAAGAAACTCGTCTATAGCTTCAAGGGTTCCACCTTGTATCATTTCCTAACCACCATACTAAATTCCGTTATTGTGAAAAACACATTTACGATTTTTAATAATGTGCTTTTAGAATACTACCTGCCTTAAGAATTATGTTTCAATGCTGCATTAGATAGCGGCTGTGCTTCTAATTCCTCGAATTATAAATCCTGTCGAATGAGATTACTCAGTATCGAAAAATCCCTATGATGAAAAAGTGGCGCCGAGGGTGAGATGTGTTCACACCCACCGATACGATGGGCGTCTTGAACTCACGCGTCCTAGGACACCGGTTAACTTGACTAACAGCGTGCAAAGCACACCGGTTTTCAAGACCGGCGCCGTAATCCGGGCTTGGCTACCTCGGCATCTTACATTTCTTCTCTCCTCTTAGAACGCCTTTTAAGCTTCGTGGAGTGGAGTCTATACTAGGTGAAGTGGACATTGGATCGCGGCTTTCTTTTCCATGAGCACACCGCAGATATAACCTTGGAGTGTTGGGCTCCGACTTTGGAGGAAGCGTTCGAACAAGCCGCATTGGGTACTTTTGAGGTGATGATGGATACCTCCACAGTTGAACCTCTTATTCCAGTGGAAGTAGAACTTGAAGGCTCGGACCTGCAGGAACTTCTAGTTGAGTGGATAGGTCATCTCATTTCGCTTATCGATATCAACTCACAGTTTTACTCTGAGTTCGAGGTGATTGAAATCAAAGAAGATTCAGGACGATTTCATATCAGAGGGCGTGCTTGGGGCGAAGACATCAACCATGAGCGTCATGATACACATACAGAAGTAAAGGCAATGACCTATGCTGACATGAAGATTGAACAAAAAGAAGAGCGAACAACACTCTGGTTCACACTTGATCTCTAGTATTTGGAAGTGAGTGAATGACTTTTGAAGTAGCAATACCTGATGCCTCATTGGAGGATTGTGCAAGCCTTAGAGACAAGACTGTAAAGGTAGGTCTGTTAGCACGTGCTTTCGCAATATTCAAAGTCGAGCGCGTTTTCATCTATTCAACTCCGCAATCCGAAGAGTCCCATAACCGCGATGCAGCTTTACTTGTTAGATTATTGCGTTTTATGGATACACCTCAATATCTCCGGAAACAGGTATTCGCTCATACTCCTTCACTGAAATATGCCGGAATCCTGCCGCCATTAAGAATAAAGAGTCATCCTCTTGCTGCTAAGACTACCGATCTCATGGAGGGCGATATCCGTTGGGGCATTCAGACTCAGAAAGGTATGATTGACCTAGGTCTCGATAAGTCTGTCAAATGTGATGAACAAGTAAATAGGCACACGCCTGCAATCTTTCGTGTCAAGAGTTCTAAACCCCTCAGACTTGAAATTATTGAACGCGAGGATATCGAATACTACTTTGGGTTCGAAGTAGAGCGAGTTGACAATCTGCAAAAAACACTAGAGCAGTCCGGTTCATCAACTCGGATTGTCTTTTCGCGAAACGGTGTTCAATTCAATCAGATTGCGGATAAAATTCAATCCACCGTACGTGGTAATGGGTCTGTATTAGCCCTGTTTGGTTCGCCAAAATCAGGTATTCGCGATTTATTTAGGAACTCTATGGACACGATAAAACCCAATATTGAATTCTGGATAAACACAATTCATGATCAAGGAACTGAGACCGTTCGACTCGAAGAGGCTGTTTTTTCGAGTTTAGGACTATTGAACGATAGATTGGGTGTTCTTTATTCAAAATCAGGATATCATAGTTGAGTATCTTCCTCATGCTCATAGTTTATAGACCTTCGATTCTGTATCCATGAACAAGTCAAAACTGTGGTGTGATTATGCTCTCAGAACGCGTACAAAGGCTCAGAGAAAAGAGCATGAACACAGAGCCCTACATATCTACAGAACGAGCTGAACTGATCACAGACTTCTATCAGAGTGGTGGTGCAGATACCCTATCAGTTCCTGTGTCGCGCGCCATGGCATTCAAATATATTCTCCAGCACAGAGAGATCTATATTGGAGATGGCGAATTAATCGTTGGAGAACGTGGTCCTGAACCAAGAGCAACTCCCACATATCCTGAACTATGCTGCCATTCAATTGATGATTTGGAGGCTTGCCATAATCGGGTACGGTCTCGATTCAATGTGAGTGAGGATGCTAAGGATGTCTATCGTGAAGAAATCATTCCTTTCTGGCTTGGAAAGACAATACGTGAACGCGTCTTTGCGTCCATGTCTGAGGAGTGGATGACTGCATTTGAGGTTGGAATATTCACCGAATTCATGGAACAGAGAGCACCTGGACATGCTATCCTTGATGATAAGATCTACAAACGAGGTCTAATTGATTTCATTCAGGACATTGACACTAGACTTGAAGACATTGATTTCTATAATGATCCTCTCGCATTCGCAAGGAGTGAAGAACTCAAGGCAATTCGTATCGTGGCGGAAGCGATTATTGACTTTGCTCATCGACATTCAGAGTTGGCAAGCGACCTTGCAGAGTCTGAGAAAGACCCTACAAGGAGGAAGGAGCTCGAGAAGATTGCAGAGGTATGTAGACATGTTCCTGCTAATGCACCACGTGACTTCTGGGAGGCCCTACAGACCTATTGGTTTGTTCATCTGGGTGTGATTACCGAGCTCAACGTATGGGATTCATTTAATCCGGGTCGTGTAGACTTGAATCTCTACCCTTTCTACAAAAAAGGAGTAGACTCTGGTGAATTAACCCGGGATTCCGCAAAAGAGCTTCTACAATGTTTTTGGGTAAAATTCCATAATCAACCTGCTCCACCAAAGGTTGACATCACTGAGGAACAGAGTGGAACGTACCAAGACTTTACTTTGATTAACACAGGTGGCCTTACAATCGATGGTACTGATGCAGTCAACGAGCTCTCATACCTACTTCTCGAAGTATGTGAAGAGATGCAGTTGATCATGCCAAGTGTCTGCATTCAAATCAGTGAACACAATCCTGATGACTTCCTTCTAAAAGCCGTTGATGTTATTAGCACAGGCCTAGGACAACCCTCAATGTTCAATACCGATGTCATAATCAAAGAATTTCTTCGGATGGGAAAGACCCTTGAGGATGCAAGAAAGGGTGGACCTAGTGGATGTGTCACAATTGGTTCATTTGGTAGTGAGAGCGTCATCCTTACAGGTTACATGAATTGGCCTAAGATTCTCGAGATAACATTGAACAATGGTGTTGACCCGCGGACTAACAAGCTGGTGGGTCTTGAAACCGGAAATCCTCGTGATTTCAAATCATTTGAGGAACTCTTTGACGCTTATACTAATCAACTGAAGTACTTCATAGATTTGAAAATCAAAGGCAATAACATCATCGAACGAATCTATGCAGAGCATATGCCCTCACCATTTATGTCTCTTTTAATGGACGACTGTATCCAAAAGGGAATAGACTATCATAATGGTGGATCTCGCTACAATAGCACGTATATCCAAGGTGTGGGAATGGGTACAATTACAGATTCACTCGCGGCAATCAAATATCACGTCTATGATGACGAAAATCTCACGATGGGCCAACTCTTGGAAACACTTGAGTCCAATTTTGAGGATGAACCACTGAGGATGCGGCTTCTCAATAAGACCCCCAAATACGGAAATGATGATGACTATGCAGATAGTATCGCTCAAGAGGTCTTTGAAACTTACTTTGAGAACCTTGATGGACGTCCCAACACCAAGGGTGGTGAGTATCGAGTAAATCTTCTCCCCACTACTGTGCATATTTACTTTGGACAGGTCACAGGTGCAACACCTAACGGTCGACTGAAGGGTGAACCACTCTCAGATGGGATATCCCCAAGTCATGGTGCAGACAAACTCGGTCCTACCGCAGTTCTTCGATCAGCAGCAAAAATAGACCACTCAAAAACTGGTGGTACATTGCTCAATCAGAAATTCATGCCTGATGTATTGGCTAATAATGAGGGACGTGAGAAACTCGCATTTTTAGTTCGATCATATTTCAAACTCGGTGGACATCATATACAATTCAATGTTATCAGTCATGACACACTACAAGATGCACAACTGCATCCTGAAAGCCATGGAAATCTGATTGTGAGAGTTGCTGGATACAGCGATTATTTTGTAAATCTTGGTAAGAGCTTACAAGATGAGATCATAGCTAGAACAACGCATAATACATTATAAATCCCGAATTTCTCTACTATTTTCCATTATATTACACGATTTGGTCGGTGGGCAAGTTTTAAAAACAGACCTATTCTTGACGCGCACTAGTAGTACGAATAGCATAGCTAAGTGACTATTGTTTTAGCTGACAAATATACATCTATGCTGCAAAACTACTGGTGAAATTTAATGGCACATCGGAAAAAGAACGCTCCAAGAAGAGGTAGCCTGGCATATCTTCCAAGAGGGAAGGCATCCAAGTTTTTGCCAAGAATCAAGAATTGGCCATCTTGGGAGGGCAAGGAACCACGTCTACTTGGATTTATGGGATATAAAGCTGGCATGTCTCATGCTGTCATGACTATCAAGCATGACGAGAGCCCGTTTAGGGGTCAAGAAACAGTCATTCCCGTCACGATTATTGATACTCCTCCAGTTCGACCATTCAGCATACGTGGTTACAAGGCTACTCCTTATGGTCACAAGCTGGTTACTGAGGTTTTGGCTGACAATCTCTCAGAAGACCTGAAGAAAGCTATGCCAATGCCAAAGAACTATGATCATAATGCTAAGATAGCCGAGCTAGAATCAAAAATCGAAGAACTATCTGAGATTAGAATGCTTGTTCATACTCAGCCAAGGCTGGCTGGTGTATCCAAAAAGAAACCAGACATCTCAGAATACTTGGTAGGGGCATCAAGTGCGCAAGAAGCACTTGAGTATGCCAAGACTATTCTGGGTACTGATGTACGAGTTGCAGACATCCTTAATGAGGGTATTCTCGTAGATTCAATTGGAGTAACAAAGGGTCATGGATTCCAAGGTCCCGTACGACGTTGGGGTATACGAATACTGCAACACAAATCCCGAAAGACAAAGAGAGGCGTAGGATGTATCGGTCCTTGGTCACCAACAAACATCCGATATACAGTACCTCGTCCTGGGCAGACTGGATACCACAAACGTACAAGCTTTAACAATGAAGTCCTAAGGATGGGTGAGCGTGGAGAAGAAATCACACCATCTGGTGGATTTGTGAATTATGGAGTAATTCGCGGTGACTATGTTATTCTCTGGGGTTCAGTTCCCGGCTCTGTGAAGCGTCCCCTCAGACTGCGATTTGCAATTCGTCCTAAACGTTCACACCTCGGGCAAGTGACCGAGGTAAGCTACATCAGCACAGCATCCAAACAATAGGAGGATTGAGAAAATGAGTAAGGTAAAGACATATTCATTGAAAGGAAAAGCGGGTACTCCAATAGATCTCCCATCCCATTTTGATACACCTTATCGTCCAGATGTAATCCAGCGTGCAGTTCTTGCAGTGCAATCACGCCGCTACCAACCTCATGGTGTTGATGAGCTGGCTGGTAAGAGAAATACTGCTCAGAGCTGGCAGACTGGCCATGGTAGGTCACGAATGCCCCGTATCAAAGGGTCAGGTACAGGTGCAGCCAATAAAGCTGGATTTGCTCCAGGTACTATAGGAGGACGTGTTGCTCACCCTCCTGAGGCTCGCAAGGTACTTGTCGAACGCATCAACAAGAAGGAAAACAGACTTGCAATCCGCTCTGCTATTGCAGCTACTGCAAACAAACAAACTGTCACCGAACGCGGTCATAGAACTGATAGTGTTCCTGACTTTCCATTAGTAGTTGATGACGCCATCGAGTCACTGCTGACAACCAAAGAGGTCGCCACAGCACTAAGCAAACTTGGTCTCGAAGATGACCTCGCACGTGCCTCAGAAGGTCGTGGCGTTCGTGCTGGTAAGGGTAAGATGCGTGGTCGGAAGATGAAGACTCCAAGGTCACTACTCATCGTAGTAGGAGAGGACAAGGGAATTATTGCAGCTGGCAGAAACCTCCCTGGTGTTGATGTCGTTGAAGTTCATGGACTCAACGCAGAACTCCTAGCTCCTGGAACTCATGCGGGAAGGCTAGCGGTCTGGAGTAAGTCAGCTATAGAGCGGCTCGAAAAGGAGGCACTTTTTATCTGAGGTGAGAAATGATGAGAGATCCAAATACAATCATCATCCGTCCCGTCGTCACAGAAGCCAGTCTGGAAGCTGTTGATAATGAGAACAAGCTCATCTTCTATGTCGACATCAGGGCGAACAAGAACTCCATTAAATGGGCTGTAGAAAGCCTCTACAATGTAGTAGTCGTGAAAGTGAATACTCTGATAACTCCTGATGGCAGAAAGAAGGCGCTTGTCAAACTTGCTCCTGAATACAGCGCAGGCGAAGTCGCCACACAACTGGGGGTATTCTAAATGGGTCGTCGAATATTAGTGCAGAGGAAAGGCCGCGGAACAACGCAATGGCGGTCACCCAGTCACAAGAAGATTGCCCCAGCTAGACATCCCAAATGGGCTCCTGAGAAGACCTATGTCGGTCGTGTGATCAACCTCTATCATGAGTCTGGTCGTGGTGCACCCATTGCTGAAGTACGATATGAAGAGGAGGATAAACTCCATTATATGGTGGCTCCTGAGGGTCTTGCAATCGGTCAGGTTGTCGAGTGTGGTGAGGAAGCAGGTCTTGCTAATGGGAACACTCTGATATTGGAATATATCCCGGAAGGTACGCCGATCTACAACATCGAAGGCAGTCCCGGAGATGGTGGCAAATACGTCCGCTCATCTGGTCTTGCAGCTACTATAATCTCAATTGATAAGACAAAGGCTATGGTTCGGCTCCCCTCTGGTACTCAGAAGATGTTCAGTCCACGTTGTAGAGCAACAATCGGTATTGTAGCTGGTGGTGGTCGTCCTGAGAAACCATTCCTCAAGGCTGGCACTGTCTGGCATAACACACGTGGGAAAGCTCGTAAGTGGCCTGTAGTCCGTGGTGCAGCAATGAATGCCTGTAGTCACCCACACGGTGGTGGCTCACATCAGAGCCCAGGTCGTCCTACATGTGTCAGTCGTCATGCACCTCCTGGAAGAAAAGTTGGCAATATCGCAGCTAGGCGTACAGGAAGAAAGAGAAAATAAACTCTCAATTCCAGACTCATCCATTCGCCCTCTCAAGCTCCCCATTGGTTAACAGGTTAGGGATTATTCCCCAACCTGTCTTTTTAATAATGTAATGAATAATCAACTGACTTGTCTTCAGAATCCTCTCAGCACTGTTCTTAATTGATTCAGCATTTACTTCACTGAACAATGCCAGATATGAGGGAGCATTGCTCTCAAGACGACTAGTAGTTTGTTAAAGAACGCATTGGCTAGGACTTTACTATGGATGACAAGATTGTCATTGCATACTGGTACAACATTTGTATTCTTGTTGGCCTGCAGCGAAGGAACAAGAATAGGTGGTCTAGGGGGTGAGTTGTTCTTCCAGCTCCTTAATGGCTTCAGGGATTGTAATGATGGTTCGTGGCGCATTCAATATCGGAAAGAATGCAAAGTTCTTGGGTGATAACACCGAAGCAGCTGCTTCACGGACCCTACTAGGGAAGATTCGTGATATCTATACAGGTGGATTCAACAATATGATTGAATCCGTAAAGATGTTAAGACCGAGTGCTTATGGGTCTTTGACGACACTAGGAAAGCTTCAAGTCGTAAACTCTCTTGCGATGTGGAGCTTCAAAGTGTTAGTAGTAGGCCTTGTATTAACTGACTTATCAATAACCCTCTAATTGAACAAGGAGAACATGAAATGAAGACCGTCAATGATGTCTTTGACGAAATCCGCAAAGCAGAATCCCCTGAGGTCATCTTGGATGCGATGAGATACATACTCGACAACTATCGACATGAAGGACGTCTTAGAGGGGCATGGGGAACTTGGAAGTACGCTGGTTTCACTTCGTCTTCCTGCGTATTTTCCAAGGGCAACAGAGGATGAGAGGATTCTAGAAGCAGAGCCCGGTGAGATATTGCTACTCCCAGCAGAAGGCAGAATCTTCAGAACTGCGGGTATCTATGGGGTTTGGGAGGTATTCGATGATGAGTTGTTCAGTCTATATAATCCAGAAACTTCGACTACAACAACAGGATTCGAAACTACAACGAGTAGTCCCCCCATCTCAACGATAGACTCAACGATTTCTACATCATCTACAACAACTGGAATTATTCCTTCAATTAATAAGACGACCACTCCCGACATAGAACAGGGTCTGGATATTTGGATTTTGAGCATATCAGTGATAGCTATAGCGTCAGAGATTATTGCGTTTCTATTCATTATACGTCGGAGAGATGCTGGTGCAAAGGCGACATAGATGTCTGAGAACATTGCTTTCATTCACTTCTGTTCTACTCCCACATACTTCCAGACATGCTACTGCCTTCCAGATGACCTTTGAATCTCCCGCACACCTTACTCAGCTATGAGAACCACCAACAGTACCGGACGCAAGAGCAAGTAAAATTATCGTAGAAGAGAGTGCAAGCTCTCTTCTCTCATTCCCTTTTTTCAACTGTATTATCTCCCAAAGCAGATATTAGGCGACACATCATATTGCACTGAGGAGTTGTATAATGCTTCAAACTATTCCAGAGATATTCATTGTTGGATCTATACTTCTTCTAAGCATTGTATTTCTTTACTGGATTGGTACTCGTGCGAAAAAAGCGAGTATTAGACTGGAGCAGGAAACCTTGAAACTCCCACTAACTAATCCTGAAAAAATCGAAGAATCGCACAAGTCTAAGGTTCTCCAGATGAAGCGTACGTGGCAGAAAACAACCCTAGTTAGTGGTTTTTCCATAATATCCGAGTCTTGGATGTTCTGGATACTTATGGGTAATTCCACCCTTATAATCGAAGATTTTAACCCCACTATGTTTTTTGGTCTGTATGTTCTCTTCCTGCTCTACTTGACTGCTGGATTTGGCATCGGTATCGTTCAAATTGTACGAAAGAGGAGCTTCTGGAATGGACAAATTAACCCAGTACGGGGAATAGAAATTAATCTTGAGGGATTTGTCCAGAAGAAATTGAAAGAACGACCCGCAGAACTCTACGAACCTAAATTCTATCCTGAGGTGGAACAGAATATCCGTTCTAACTGGGAATTAGCCTTTCAATCAGCACTTAACCAAGCAGTCATGAATGAAATATATTCGCGAGAATTATCCTCTGATGATCGACAATTACTTCTTGAACACCTTGCGCGACGCGATGACATGATTGGCCAGACTGCTATAGAAATCCAGAAAGACTTCGCAATGCGAGAAATTGTTGACCATTGATTACCAATTACAATTCCGTCGATTGTATTTGGTGAAAGACGAATCATGGTGAGTCTTCCACGTTCTTTTTCCCATCATTCAACCAGTATTTTAGGTTCTATCATGGCCATACTGAAAATAGAACGATATCTCTTATCTTTCATTTTCTATCAATTACAATCATGAAATTCGGAGAAGATATTAGGACAAATCCAGAATTTTCTTCGGGAAGATTGTAATGCAGATGAACTTGGTAGGTTTTTTGATTAGCACGATAGCATCATTTACAATATTGATAATCATTGGAATGATAGGTTACCGTGCTGAAGCACTAGGTGATCAATTAAAGACCGATGCACTCAAGCTTCCTTTGCTTGACCCTAATGAAGAGAACGTAGAACGAATAGACACAATAACTGAGATGCAACGTAAGTGGGATATCGCATCGATCATATGGGGTCTGACATATGTTCCCTTTTTTTCAGGTGTTTTTCTGATTTCAGCATTCAATCAGGGTAGTATTGTTGACTTCTTATTCTATATGCTATTTGTCATCATTATTGGCTTACCTTCAGGTATCGGTCGCGCTTTGTGGAATCGAAGTTTTTGGATTGAGCAACTAAATCCCATAGAAGGGATACAGGCCAATCTCGAGAAATACATGGCCGCACAATTGAAGAACCGTCCAAAAGCGAAACCAAGTCGGTCATGGTATCTAGAGGTTGATATGAATGTCTATACTAACTATGACACAATGATGAAAACCTCGCTGAGGCATAGACTTGTGGAACTGATTGTTAAACGAGAACTCTCTCCAGATGGGAGAACAATACTACTAGAATATCTCACTAGACGTGATGATCTTATAGGTCAAGTGGCTCGCGAAGTTCAAAGAGGCATTCCACAGCGTGCAGGGTTGATTCATAATCCAAATTAGTTTCCAATCATACAATATTCCGTGTCAATGTTTATATGCGTTCAAATATTCGATGCGTTCGTGAACAACTTGTTTTCCAACACTCTTGGTCTATCATAGCGATGCTACCCATAGAACGGGTCATCGTAGGTTAATGTATTAATTTGCCTCACAAGAAAGGCCGTGGAGGCCAGAAGAAGACCAGAGCACGCGAGCTTGGCGGTGTTCGATACCCCCACCGAGTGGTTCGATGCACTGCAGGTATAGCTCCCAACTGCAAAGGCTGGATGAACGAGAACACCATGCCTGCTCCTGGTATCTGCAAGCGTTGCTGGCAGGCAATTGAATCCAAGAAGTGAGGGAAGTATTCCCTCCACCCCTATTTTTTATATTTCTATTGGCTAATTTTCCCATTTAGAGGCCTATAATACCTTAAAATTCTATTAACTATGTTTATATTCTATTAAAACGTAAATAAAGGCGAGGTTTTTTCTGAACCGACTGCTTTAACGTCTATCGCCAAAAAGGGGCGGAACGCGCGGCTGTCCAGACAAATTAACTTCGATATCATCAGAGGTGAAAAAAATGAGTAAGGACAAAAAGAAGCAGCAACCAAAGCCAAAACCAAAGCCAAAGAAATAACCTTCTGCTTACTACTCGCACCTGCGACTTCTTAGCATTTAAAGGAGGAGTTCCCGGACTCCTCCAATTCCTTGTTTTTTCAATTTGGGACCAATGTACTGAACCACACCCTGATAATACTCACGTCCATATCCCTGTATTTGTAACACAACTGTGAGGATTAGCCATGCGTCTAATTGCGGTGCACATCCCAGAACGATACGTTGATGATCTGCAGGCACTTGTCGAGAAGAACCTGTATCCAAATCGCTCCGAGGTCATTCGGATTGCTATTCGCGACCTGCTGAAACGTGAGTTGTGGGAGCATGGACGAATGCCGACCAAGAGATCAAGTGAGGTCATAGCAGAATGAGATCACTTATTGATGATGCAAGAGAACACAGTCAGAGAGAACGTGGTTCACAACCCCCCCTAGATATGGGCCAAGCGAGAATACTTGTTGTTGGATGTGGTGGGGCTGGAAACAACACCGTGAAACGTCTCATGACAATTGGAGTTCAAGGTGCTGAATGTGTGGCTGTCAATACAGATAGACAGCATCTTGCTGTGACCACTGCACATAGAAAATTACTGATTGGTGAGAGGATAACCCGGGGTCTTGGTGCTGGAGGCTACCCTCATGTAGGTCAAGCTGCAGCAGAGGAATCAACGCCTCAGCTGACTGAGCTTCTCAGAGATGCAGATTTAGTTTTCATAGCTGCTGGATTGGGTGGCGGCACTGGTACAGGTAGTGCACCTGTAGTGGCAGAAATTGCGAAGAAGAACGATGCCATAGTTGTCGGTGTTGTGACGATGCCTTTCGCTCTCGAAAAGACTCGTATTGATAAGGCAAAGTCAGGTCTCGCGCGTTTACAAGAGTATTCTGATACTTGTGTTGTAATAGATAATCAGAAACTCATGGAGCTAGTCCCTGACCTTCCCATCGAAGAAGCCTTTGGTGTAGCTGATGAGGTTCTTGCAGGTATGGTGAAGGGCATCACAGAAACAATCACTATGCCGAGTCTGATCAATCTCGATTATGCCGATGTCCGTTCAATCATATGCAATGGTGGCGTAGCACTAGTCGGTCTCGGTGAAGCAACAGGTGAAAATCGTGCAGCAGGAGCAATCAAGAACGCTCTGAACAGTCCTCTTCTCGAAGTAGAGTGGTCCGGTGCAACTGGAGCGCTTATTCACATTACAGGTGGACCAGATATGTCACTAGCAGAAGCGAATAATGTTGGTGAACTGGTCTCAGAGAAAATGTCGCAAGATGCCAATGTTATCTGGGGTGCTAGAGTAGAACCACGGCTCAGTGGTGTTCTGCGTGTCATGCTTATCCTTACAGGTGTCAAGAGTCCTCAATTACTCGCCCGTTCGAATGAGGAGTCATCCAGTACATTTGATCGACGAAAGAGTAGACTGGCTGAATTTGGGCTATTTAGCTCTCATGCTGGTGGAACATATCCTCAACAGGCAAAGAGCGAGGCAATCGCGTTTGGTAAATTGCCGTCAATATCTCGAAGATCCTCATGGGAAGAACGATTGAAACCACTTGAGAAACGCTTCAAGGAGAAAACACCAGAACGCCAAGAAGATTTGAAGAAACGTAGTCTTGAGGAACTTGGCCTCAAACGATTGTTCTAATTCAAGAGCTTAGCGGCTCTTTCTAATCTATTTATGAATCGAGAGAAGATGTGTTCATTTACTACAGTTGGAGTCAATGATGCAGCGTTGGATTATGAGACCTTATTCCTACTATCTGGGTGTTGAAGTAAGGCATTTTCAATCATGCATTTCTACTATAGCAAACCCATTTCTTCCATCCATTCGTCGTAAGCCAGTTTCACTCTTTCATACAAAGGACCCGTGCCATCTACACCGTCTGCAGTGATACGAATCTTGTTCATTACAACTATTATGCCTGTATCTTGGAAGTATTGTACACCTCCAGGGGGAAACTGTCTCTCAAGTACTCTTGCCAGTCCTTCAAGACTGAGTTCCTCCTCTGCTACGGAGAATGAAACGATATGACTTCCATATACGAATATTTTTGGAACTCTCTGTTCAGTTCCTTCAATGACCACATCGGTCATTACTATGCTAAGACTCTCAGGGTCAACACCCTTCAAGGCACCATTATACACTGTACCATCAGCTAATCTGACATTCACTGTGGCACCCACAATAGTTGCCATCTCTCTGTTGAAAGCTCTCATTGCCGCATCAGACATCTTCTATCACCTAATACAGGTTAACGTCAAACAGGACGGCTCGGTGGCGACTTTGTTAAAAGTACTGTGGTTTGCGGCATAGAATTATTCTTAGTGCAGTCATGCTATTCTATATATGATACGGCAATGCAATCCAATGCCAGCAGGAAATCAGGTGATAATCGTGACAACAGAGGTTCACTTCTCAAGGCGTTATCTTCGTGAGGAAGCGCTCCCAACTTATTATGGCAAATAGAATCTTTGTTTACCAGATTGCAAAAAAAGACGATTAGACTACATCTTTATGGACACAATATATAGGTAATCAATGTTTTAAAACCACAAAAGCAGTCATTAAACTCTATAATAACATCAAAAGTTAACAGGAACTGCTCATAAGGCTATTTCTTGAGAAAGAGAACCAAATATTTAGTATTCAATTCTCTCGATATATCCAAAGCCTATTTTGTGTATCTAATTCGAGTAGTACACTGACCAAATACAGACCTGAGGAAAAGCTGTGGAGTACATTAGGGATGAACACCACATTAAGACAGCCAGAAACCGTATCATGAACAAAGAGGTGTTTGTGTAGATGAAAGTAGAGAAAGCGATCTTCATTGTGTTTTTCCTATCTCTATCGCTTGCATTCTTATTCTCAGAAAACCGCCTCGATGTAACTGATACATCTCCTTCCATTATACAACCATCTTCAATTTTGAGTGAAGCAGAAGCATTTACCTATATTAATGAGGTATCATCTTGGAACTATGGATATATCGATGAGAAGCACCCTGGAGAACCCGGATTCAGCCTTCCGAATCTCCAAACTGACGATAACATGAATGCTTTACTCTCTGAAGCATCAATTCTTTTTGTAAAACGATTCGAATATACATTCAGGATTCCGTGTGATTCTTGGTCCACCTATCAAACATATGAACTACAGGTTGAAGGTTATTGTGATCGGGGCCCTGAACCACTTCAATTCTTCTGGGGTGTTTCCGATTCAACCACAGATTCTCTACTTGGGACAATTGAAATCGACGAAATCACCCCTATTCAAAAGTCATGGCCAATAGATGTTACTGGATACGATTCAATATATATCCGAGTTGTCGATAGTTAGTATACAGCAACGGATGGAGCACATAGCTGTTGGTATCTAGATTACATTCGACTACGATTCTCGGATGCGTACACCTATGTCAACAGTTACCTTGAGGTGACCACATTATATGACGATGACAATCTGTATCCTGGAAAGGGAATAGCAGGAAATTCCTTTTACGAATTCAGGTTCTCTGCCACTGATGCAGATGGCGGGAATACAATAAGCAGAATGGAGCTGCAATGTCTAAAGGAATCGAATGGAAATGAGCTCTGTCAGTAGTCATGGATGATTTGGAATTCTCCTCAAGCGATAATTCTGTGGGTGCCTCATGGATTTCAATTGTACCTGACGAATGCATTGTCACAACACACCAATCCAGTCGTTTAGTGACATTTGCAGTACGAATAACGTATTTTCACCCAGAGGAAAGCAATCCGGATTGGAGGATTATAGCATCTACTCCCACAGATTCGGACTCCAAAACATTAGATCATATATGGAATGACGAGCTACAGAAGGATGTTGATGTCCACACCCAACTTGATTGGGAATCTTTCACATCAAACGAACAAGACCACTGCGATCCAGTGACATCGATCGATATTCAGGGGCTTGTAGTATTTACCGCATCATCATCAGGAGAACGCGCTGGAAATGACATTTACTGTTCCTGAAAAATATAAGGATATTATTCATATGATTTAAAGTTGCTATTATTCGGTTGCCATATTCTTTATCTTTATGATGATACTCAAGAAACACTCTTGGTATAGAAGATTCAAACTCACCCATTACTAACAACTTCTTCTATTCGGATGATACTTTTATCTTAAATTAAGCTCTATTAAGTTAAATATAATGGAAGAGCTGGCACTCAGGAGGGTTCTATTTAGTGAAAGGTGGTATGAATAGTTTCGTGTATCTGTCCCTGACCCTAGCATTCTCTCGATAGGAAAACAACTGAAAGAAGCACCTTAGACTATATGAGTCATCTTGTACTAGTATGAGAGGCTTCAATTCTAACAGAATCCTGTGCACACAAATCCATCACCTTCGAAACAGAAGACCTGTGCATTCCTCTGATCTTACTCAGAGATGTGAGAGTAATGGGTAGACAGTATATGCCTTCCGAATGGCTGTAGAGAAGGAACTCTCCACATGAAAAGAATTTCAACTAACTCTTGAATCTTAGTTGAAATAGTAGAAAAAAAGCTGAGAAAGTTATTCTTTCTCAGCAATAGTATGTTGTATGTGTTATATCAAGACCATACGTTTATCTCATTTACATCAAAGTTGATATATTGAGGATCTCCTATTTCACCAGTTTCACCATAAGCATATCCTCCATAATATAACTTGATGTAAATCGTCACTGCTGCATAGTAAGTTGTATCTGCTTGTAGTTCCCAATTCCAATAGACACTGTTACTTCCATCTTCAGATACTGAATCTGTTGATTCATCATAGTTTCCGGGATCAGTACATGTCACCTCATCGTGGAGTATATTCTTCTTGAACTCTATTTCATTCAGAGAACTGGACAGCAAATAATATCTAACCCATATTTTTGCATAACCTCCAGACACTACACCAGCAAGGATATGATAGTTCAAGTTCCAATCTGCAGAGCAATGGACTCTCCCGGTGGAAGGTGGAGTGAACTGCATTGCAACAAACAACTTTGCAAAGTGCACACTTGCAGAATCCCACTGACCATAGACCTCAATCTCACCAGTAAGATAACTAGCTGTTCTTAATGAAAATGCCCAGATGGAGTAAACACCGTTAACTGTACTATAATCGGTACTATCATTTTCTGTGAATGAATAAGCTGAAACACCTGGAGCAATCATTCCAAAAACAAGAACTACTAAAAGTATGGATTTGAATCTCCTATACCTCATCGTAAATTCCTCATTATTCACAATATTAGAAATATTGTGCAAATTAATTAAACATCTACTTATTTAAATGATTTGTGTACTTTTGTCATTATTGATTGTAATTCAAGCCCAGATAACGTACGATTAGATTGACGGATAATTCAAATATTAGTTAAATACCCCTATTCCTAAATCATCAAAATAGATTTAGAATTACGTTTATGCTTAGTATATAACACCACCAAAATACCAAACACTCCTAATAGAGATAGCAATAAACCTATAGAGAACAAACCTACATCAGGCAGAGTTGGTGTAATTGTAATAATGCAATTTATTTCCTCAGTAGAATTATCAGGCTTCAGCAGGATTACAAGCCAACGATTATTTTGAGTTCTAATAAGACCGTCGTAGGAAGTAATGTTTTGATGAATTTCATAAACACTTACGTTTTCCAGAGATTGCTCCGCGAACGCTCTTATTCCATTTTCATAATCTAGTAGATAAAGGGTGAATGTATGGTTCATGATTTCTCTAACTCTGATATATTTCATATTGCTACATTCAAAAAAACGTCCCTCATACTCTTCTGGATTCTCGATATGGATACGTGTCATTTGTGAAATATCGATAAAAGCCACTGTATAGGATAGTATAATAAAAGTAATCCCAGTCAAAACGAATAGTGTTTGTAATCTCATATATTTCATTCTATACATCCATCCTCCATACAAATACCAAAGAAACTAAAAACATGCATATTCCCAACAGTAGGCTTCCCAACAGACCATAAAGTAAATCCATTGGTAGGATCTCATAAACGAACACCCCAATATAGGCATAGCCTTGAAAGAAAGCAGTGGATAAATAAACTGGATTCAATATTCCACGTAAAATTGCGGGTTGATAAGTGATGAAGTAGCTCACAAATAGAAACAGTGAGGTCAGACTCAGACCTCCAAGTGCTGTGTAAGAAGACTTCCTGGTTATTATTGCAATCAGCACAGAGACAGAAATAACAAAGATTACGCTGATATTGAATGCGACAAGTAAGATGATGAATACAATGAAATTATTACCTCCTCCCAAAAGAAAGTAGGGAATTATAATTCCTAATGTTGAGGGGCCGCAAGTAAGAGCCCAGATAATAAAGATTCTAATTAGTATTATCTCAATTCTACCAATTGGGTATGAAATATATCTCCGAAATAGATTGGATTCAAAATCATGCGCGATTTGAAAGGACACCATGAGGGGGATGATGCCATATAGAACAAGAGTCAGAGCGTTAAGCGGTGCTGAGATATGAAAGATATCTATATCTTCAAGTTTATGCAATACTTCCGTTATGGAATCTTGGGATATGTCAAGTTCAGGTACCAAGTAAATACCAACAAGACGAAACTGACTATAAACACCTACAATAGCTAGGGAAATAAGGAATATAAGTAGTAATTCTATTCGAGGAAAGGGAAACGAGACATCTAGCTCGAATTTGAAAAGTGCTTTCAGATGTTTGAATTTATTCCTCATTATCAACCACCCTTCTAAAAGCACCCTCGAGAGAACTTCTTCGCTCTATTGAATAAACTCTGATATCATCGCGATCCGATATAGCTGAAACTATCTCAGTGAGGTCTTGTTCTGTGAACTCCGAGCCTATTTCGACAACCAAAGATCTACTCCCTGAAATCTGTACATTGTTGATACATTCCTCGTTCTTGAGGTCTCGTTGAAGTAGTGTAGGATTTGATACAACGATGATATACTCATTTGGCACCTCTGCCCATACGACATCAAGGATATCTCCTTGTTTTACTATCCGTCCTTTATTCAAGAATGCAACAGATGTACACACCTTCTCTAAATCACTCAGAACGTGCGAGGCAATAAGGAAAGAGGTTCCTGACTTCTGATGAAGTTCAACTATTAGATTAAGAATAGCTTCACGCCCTAAAACATCCAGATTTGAAGTAGGTTCGTCAAGGAGGATGAGTCTTGGATGTCCAATGAGTGCCTGTGCCAGCCCCAGACGTTGGATCATTCCTGCTGAAAATGTCTTTACTTTTCTGTCTGCAGCCTCTGATAATCCCACTAGTGCGAGGTATTCTTCTGGATCTCCTGACGAATCGTAGAGATCAGATATATGTTGAAGATATGTTCTTGCAGAGAGATGCTTCGGATATATTGGACGTTCATGAAGAACACCCATAATTCTTCTGATCTCCAAAGAATGGTCATGAATACTTTGTCCGCACACATATGCTTCTCCAGAATCGGGAGAAATGAGTCCTATCAAGATTCGAAATAGAGTCGTTTTTCCAGCACCGTTAGGTCCAATCAAGCCAAAAATTCCTTCAGGTATTTCCATTGTTACACCATTCAATGCAGTTACATCATTGAAGTGCTTCACGAGTTCATGAGTTGACACCATTATTTCGCTACACATAATATCACCTTGGCACCATATTTGATTAGCCACTCATTTATTATATCAAAGCTCAATTTCGATTGCCCGCTCTAGGTTTGACCATTTTTAGAAACATGAGATACATCTCCTATTACTCTTCGTTCTGAAACCATCTTATATAATTTAAAGAAGATACAACAGCTAATGAGAGATAAACCTAGTATGAGAGGTCCAATGTGGGGAATATTCCTACTGATATTGATATCATATCTTATGACTGTGTACTCTGCATTAGACGATGTGACGAGTATAGTGTACCATCCTGGTTTGGGGATAATGATGTTAGTATCTATATATGACAGATTCTCAAAGCTGCACAAATATGAGACATTTTCGAGAGAGCTCTCATTGATTGCTCTATAACCATTGTCAAAATCAAGAATGTACAATGTTAGATTTCTGTTATCAACCCCCCATGCTTGAATATGTAATCCCTCCGTCACTGCTACGAAATGTCCACGATACTCTCCATAGGATATTAACTTTCCTGAGGTAGCTGAACCACTGGGCAGACAGGAGATAATCAAAAAGGTCACACCAAGACCAAAAATTAGTTTCAAACTACGCAATATCTCTCACCTCATTCTACCTCGACACTATTAAACCTGACCACTGATATAACTAGGAGGAGTAGAGCGAATATAAAACAGCATTCCATTGAGAGAAGAAGCAGAGGGAGACCTAAAGACATCCCTGATAAATAAGATTGAACTCCCATGTAGATGTTGGTTGCATAAATTGGATTGACGATTCCGAGTAGCTGTATTGGAAGTAACCTTGCATTTGATGCCAAGAATAAGACATAGCATATCGCAAGACTAAGAAATGTGCCCTTCATCAGACTTTTTGTCTGAATTGCTACTAATATAGAAATTGCGATGTTAAAAAAGACAACAAGTAGTAAGGAGACACTCAATAATATGTGTGTGGTGACAGAGATTGAATTTTGTAGAAACCAAAAAGTACCAAGCAATAGACCAAAGACAGAAGGAATTGCAATGATGGAGAACACGATCAGTACTTTAGCAAATAAAACTGAATTTCTTGTTATGGGGAGTGAAAGTAGGTTCCGTAGAGTTCCATTCTCAAAGGAACTAGCAAATGTGATGGAAATTACAAGAGGGATGATTGAAACAATGAGGTAGCTCATAATATATGTTGATGTCCACATAGCATTAAGCGTAACTCTATTCATAATCTTAGTGAATTGCCCAGTCCCTGGCAAATTACTAGGACTTCCAAGCTGAAATCCAGTGTAAACACTTGCAAATGCAGTCAACAATAGGAGAGAATATACGATGAGGATCAAGGCGATTAGAGAAGATAGTGCGAAGGGAGGCCAAGACTCATCAAGTTCGAGCTTTGATATATTGATGCCATACCGAAAACGTTCTCTCATTTGTATAACAAATCCCCTTTATTAATTCGGACATATTCATTTAAGAATCTTCTTTATCAGATAGAATACAGCTAACTTTCATTTTGACAACAATTCTCTCTCTGAAGAGCAACCATTATCCATCATTAGTATGAAATGTCATTATTAAAACGGAATGCTACACACGAGTCTGTCACTTTAGTAATTAATTGAATTAGAATGAGTAGTATAAGTGCTACAACTAAGCCTTTCTTCCGAAATTTATATCTTATTCTTTTTCCTCCAAATAGTATACACGACTTATGCTGTTTCCGTAAAGACATTAAAGCTATATACTGAATTTAGTATTCAAATGTGTGTCCTAGTAGATGACTTGGTCATATAATAGAACGGACTTTTCAAACTCAAACCATAAAAACCGATAATCCATTATTTGTATGGGAGCTATTGTGTTCAGCGAACCGGGTGGTCAATCCAATCAAAGCAAACAAGGTACGACCCTTGAAAGTGATAGAAGAACATTGAAAGAGATCCTAATTACAGGAATCCTTTTCGGTCTCACTCTGAATCTCATCTCTGACTTTATCAGTTCGTTTCCCCTTCTTATATCAGATTCCGTTTAATTTCTTTGGATGTTGTCTTGGTTTGTGGGATCAGGGATGGCAATTGTGTATTTGCTGACTCATCTATCTGGGCAGTATCTTAGAGAGGAATCTGAGATATCACACACAATCAACTCGGTGTTAATCTGGAATATAAAAGAGAGATGTATTGCCAAGAGAGATACTGGATATAGACCTCAATTGGATGTTATTGATTATGAGAAGGGCTTGTCTGATGAACAGAAAGCGAAGGTGTCAGAAGCCTTATCAAATGGTCTAGAAGGACTCAAAAACTCAAAACTACCCATGTTTACAATAGAAGCTGCATTAATGGATTTTTTGATTCGACGATCGGTAGTAGATAAAAAGATGGTAAAAGAAACTAGCGTGACGACCGAAAAGTCTTGTCTATTGGAAACCTACGCAATCTTATCCGTTCGGAAAATCAATCGATTTCGGAATATGCTACTGAGATGATGCAAATCGCTCTTGATAATCCTGATTCATTACTCATTGATGAAAATCGAATCATTAGGAAATTAGGTTTAAGGTGTAAAGAACCACGGATTGTGCAACTTATTTGGTTTGAAAAGACCAACCGTGTTTCAGCAACATGGACTTTGTATGTGAGCGATCAGATTTCAATTGCTAAATGGGGTCTATTAGCACTACCACATGACAACCTTAAGCGAATGAATCTTCTTGAGTGGATGTCAAAGAAACCGGATATAGTAGCAGAAGCAAGAAGACAATTAATCATTGATGGACTATTGAAAGAATAATTGGCTAGACAGAATGTGTTATTAGTTTCTCTCATTGAAAAGCTTGTGTGAATCTCATGTCCACATCCGAAAAGCACTTTGCAAGATATTACCTCAGAGAAGAGAGTTTACCCACCGCATTCTGTCCTGGATGTGGGAATGGTACAATCACGAATTCGTTCCTCAAGGCAGTTAGTGATTTGGGTCATGAGGACTTGAGTAAGTTTGCATTTGTTTCTGGAATTGGGTGTGGAGCCTGGATCCCTTCCCCACACTTCAATGCAGACTCATTGCACACTACCCATGGACGTGCAGTAGCATTTGCTACCGGTCTCAAACTGGCCCGTTCTGAGCTGGAGGTGGTTGTGATAAGTGGAGATGGGGACCTTGCTGCTATAGGTGGAAATCATCTGATTCATGCTGCACGACGTAACATCGACTTGACAGTTATTTGCAGTAACAATTACATCTACGGGATGACTGGGGGACAGGTTGGACCAACAACCTTCACTCATGATCGAACTACTACTACCCCCTATGGGAATCCTGAACGTCCATTTGACCTTGCCAGACTTGTTACTGCAGCAGGAGCCAATTATGTAGCTCGATGGACTACAGCTCACCCAATTCAAGCAGCACGTGCAATACGAACCGCACTTCAACGAAAGGGATTCTCTTTCATTGAGATGTTGAGCCAATGCCCGACTGCATATGGACGACGAACAAAGACTGGAGGTCCTATTGAATTCTTAGAATGGTTCAAGCGTTTGCCTGTACGTAAGAAGGATGATCCAATCGAGTATAAAGTACCAACAAAGGATGGTATAGACCTCGGTGTATTTGCGGACAGACATGAAAAGGAATTCATAGAATCAATGAATGAGATCTATTCAGGTCTGAAGGAGTGAGAGTGTGTGAGGATAGAAATTCGTATTGCAGGTACGGGTGGCATGGGAGTAGTCCTCGCAGGAGTAATTATGGGTCACGCAGCAGTAGTTTATGGCGGGCTTGATGCAGTTCAAACACAGAGCTACGGCTCTGAGGCACGTGGTACTGCAGCCAAAAGTGAAGTAATTATAAGCGATCAGCCAATTCGATATCCTAAGGTACGAAAGTCAGATTTTCTGATTGCAATGAGTCAAAAAGCATTTGATATGTACGCTCCAGATATCAGGGAGGGTAGTACTGTGATTGTAGATCAAGACCTTGTAGACTCCTCAAATTCTCCAATTACCTGTGAGATTGTGAAAGTACCAGCGATGCAAATTGCTGATGATCTAGGTCGTCGAATGATTTCGAATATGGTCATGCTCGGTGCATTAACAAAGAAGTCTAACGTTATACCAATGGACGTTCTTGAGAGGGCAGTAGCTGATATGGTACCTCCTAACACATTTGAACTTAACAAGAATGCAATCATGGCTGGAGCTAACTTTGTCTAACCTCCATGAATGAGTGGAAGTATCACAATTGTTTCTTCATTATACACATTGGTTTCCAACCCACCACTAAGCCCTATATCTGCATCATTTCTTAATATCAAAGCTTCACGGTCCATGGTCTGTACTTCTAACCAAAGGTTTCGCACCTCTTCGTTCTCATCAATCAACCTTTGAAGGATATCCAGTACTTTGGTTGGATTTTTAATTTGTATCTCGATTTGTCGGTTTCCCAATCGTGCAGCAATTGGGCCTCGTATCGTAATCTTGACCATGACGGATGACCTAAAATTTTGTCAGAGTATTTGAAAATAAAGGAGACGGAATCACCAAGCTCGAATACCTAGAGCAATCATCTTATCAAGCAAAGCATATGGTTTTCTGATTTATGGCCGAGGAGTCCGAATCACAAGAGCTCATAGAGAGCACTTTTGCAAAAGTATTCGGTATAGCGCAGCCTACCGAAAATGCAGTTCGTCTTGTGAAGATACTATCAGTTCTCATGCCATCCTTTGCAGCCTCTTTTCAGATTTCAACCACGTTCTATATGATTTTCATTGCAGAAACCCTTGGTGGTGACTATGTAACAGGTATTGCCTACGTTGGGATTCTGGTGACAATCCAACTCGCAATCCAAACACTCCTCGATTATCCCACAGGTGCCATTGGTGACTGGATTGGACAAAGGTATGTGATTGCTTCAGCATTGCTCTGTTATTCTGTGGCTTTCTTCCTTACAGCTCAAATCACACCTGAAACCCCTTTCGGTCTATTTGTTGTAATATATGTTCTATTTGGTCTTGGATCGTCACAGGAAAGTGGGGCATTCAATGCATGGTTCGACAATAATTATCGTGTTGCTATGCCTCATGATACGGATAGAAAACAGTATGGTGTGTTTTGGGGACGTGTTGGGATGGTATGGCAGGTCTCATCTACTTTAGTTTTAATACCTGGTTCTTATCTTGCTCTCATAACGGATAGAACTTGGGTATTCTTTTTACAATCAATCTTCTGCTTGATTCTATCAGTTGTTGTCATGATGGTTGTGAAGGACCTACCTGGAGTAAGAGATCAGGACGAAGCTCGTCGCTCGCTTGGTGAATACAAAAACCTTCTAGTAGATGGTGTGAGGTTCCTGGGTTCTACACGATTTGTCACATTCATAATTCTTGGTGAGGTACTGCTCTGGTCTGTGGGTCCAGTTTGGTGGAACCTCCATCTTTTCCCATTTTATTATTGGTTCCTCCTGACCGAGGTAGCTGTATCCTCCTTCAGAACTCTGGTGTTTATTCCACAGGCGATAGCCAATGAACGCAGTGGCGTCTGGTCAAAGCGCTTCAGTCCCGAAAAATGGGTTCCCCGATTTAGATTTCTACAGTTTGGAGGTCCAATTTTCTACATTATCATAGCAGCAATTGTTCATGTCTTTCCAGGAGCTGTGGAGGGAGTAGCTGTGATTCCCTTCCTAGATTTTCCAATTTCCACACTGATCCCTGTATTCCTAATCTTTGCAACCTTTGTAGGAGTAAGTATGTTTGGAGGATTTGCACAGATACTGACCCAACGTGTGATGTTAGATGTGATTCCAAACAGAATTAGAAATAGCATGTACTCACTCCAACCTACATTGGTAATGCTTCTATCTATGCCACTTCTTCTCTTCTTTGGCTGGTTGACATCAGAAAGCGGATTCACACTGCCGTTCATATTGTGTGGTTTAATCGCATTTTTCGGAATAGTCTTTATTGCGAAAGCATTCACATATCCAATCGTAAAAGCTGAGATTCAAGTTGCTGATGCCGAAGAGGCTGAAGTGGTAGAGGAGCTTGACGTAACTTAGTCATTGTTATTTTAATGGAAAAAGGAGCTAAAACCATTTACAATCAAGAATAATTTATCCGATTTCTCATAGACGTTCAATCAGAAAACTTTATCTCAGAATCATCGAGGATGCTGGTTACACAAGCCCCAGTAGCTTAGACCGGTTAGATCGCTTCCTTGGTAAATGTGTGGGCTTTCCCCACATGTCTGGTTAGGAAGAGGCCGCGAGTTCAAATCTCGCCTGGGGCTCCATTATCTCTCACTTATTCTCCAACTTCTCTATCTTGAAGATGACTGGTCTTAATCCATCACCACAGGGTTGATAGGTGACTCCCGATTTGGGGTAGTTGTAATCCCCTCCATTATAATAGACCATTAGAGTGGTATAGAGGTCCTGCCAAGCTCTTCCGCAGAAATCCTTGGGTCTATCAAGATGATGGTCTATAATGAATTCTTCTCCGTCCTCATAACTACAGGGACCAATGATTTCTCCATTTTCACGCTTCATTGTGTGACCAAAGACGTCTTCCGGGCTGAATCTTTTAACAACTGTAACTTTCAGTTTTGTATTCATTCCACTCTCTCCTCGACTGATGAATTACATTGATGCCACTTCTTCTTGTCTTTAGGATTTACCCACTCACGCAAAGGATGTTTAGGAATTAACGTGTAATGATAACTTTGTATAGACAGAATCAATGTTGTCAGTTGCAGATGAAATCAGAAATCACAATAACAGCGCCTCAAATTATGTGGTTGTTGAAAATCCGATCTAAGGCTCCATAATCTTTAATTCTCATGATTGTTGCAATAGTCATTAACTATATCGTCTACGTTTATTCCAGACTGTTTTATCAGTAGATGATCTCCTTGCATATCTTTGAATGCCTTAAACACGAGATAACCCCCAACCAATAGGAGAATGATTATTCCTGCAGAAAGCCCCAGGATAAATGGCAGAACACTCTCTAGTTCATAATATTGAGAAGTAGCAATGAGTATCGTGAGCAGTGACATAGGAATTGTAATTATTCCAATTCCAGTTCTAAGTTCTGCGAGATGGGTACGTTTTTCCGCCTCGATAGTACGAATTATTGCTAATCTAGTTGTGATATGTCTGTCATTGCCATCTGAATGATTGAATCGAACTTCGGTGTCCATGGTTTTCACTTTTCTCAGGTCTGTCTACGTTTTTTTCCCATCATTTTCATTAAAACAATTCTAGCTTGTTCAGGACCATATAACTCAGACAGTCTCTCTAAGACCTCATCCTCTTCCATCTTATCCAGCCATTTTTCTATCTGTTTCTGCATCTCAGGCGAGAGGTCTTTCGCTAACTTTTTAGCTCGTTCCTTTCTTCCAAGATCAAAATCATCCGGTCCCAAAAGGCTCATTTTCATACACCAACATTGACTATCATAAAGTGAACATTTGACCTTTGTCATCTGGCTGTTAGAATCATCATCTAATATAGTCCACATTACGCTTGATAAGTAGATAAAAAAGGGTGTTGGAATGCTACTAGTGAAATTATAGCAAACAGGAATTTTCTATATGCCAAGGCAAAGCCGAAAGGAACTACAATGGTGGAAAAAGACCACAGTATACCAAGTATATCCCCGAAGCTTCAAAGATAGCACAGGTAACGGAATTGGAGATATTCCCGGTATTATATCCAAATTAGATTACTTGCAAGACTTGGGGATTGAAACAATCTGGGTTTCACCGTTATTCTCTAGTCCCCAAGCGGACCATGGTTATGATGTCAGTAACTACCGCGATATCGCGCCAGAATATGGCACACTGTCTGATTGTGAACGGCTCATAAATGAGATTCATAATCGTGAAATGTATGCAGTATTTGATATGGTTTTGAACCATACCAGTGATCAGCACAATTGGTTCTTAGAATCTCGGGAAAGCCGTGATAACCCGAAACGTGATTGGTATATATGGCATGATGGACAGAAACCCGGTGGAAAAAAGCCTCCGAATAACTGGAATTCGATGGTTGGAGGTTCTGGATGGCATTATGATGAATTGACCGATCAATGGTACTGGGCACAGTTCCTTCCTTTTCAGCCAGATCTCAACTACCGTAATGCTGAAGTGAAGGAAGAGATGTTTGATACAGTCCGCTTCTGGTTGGATAAAGGGGTTGATGGTTTTCGCTTGGATATAATTAATACCATATACGAAGACCCCGCTCTAAGAGATAATCCCTTTGCTTGGACTTACCTGCCTTCAGAAGAACACACAAAGAGCTTCTTCAAGGACAACATCTACACAATAAATCATCCTGACAACTTCATCTTTGTAAAAGAACTACGTAGTGTTATGAACGAATTTTCAGATCCAGAACGATTCTTGGTGGGTGAAGTAGGAGCTCCTTTGGCTATTCTGAAACAATACTGTGGTGATATCGTTGATGAAACGGTTACCGATGGACTTCATTTGATTTTTCAATTTCAATCATTAGGTGCAAAGTTAACAGCTGGCAGATTTAGAACTCTGTTCCAAGACTATGAGCAGGTCTTCTCGGAGCCCTATATTCCAACCTGGGTGTTTTCCAATCACGATCAAAAACGACGGATAAGTAGACTGAATGGGAATGTGGAAAAAGCCAAACTCAATACCACATTGCAACTCACGACCCGAGGTGTTCCATTCATCTACTATGGTGAAGAAATCGGGATGCTTCAGTCTAAAATCCCTCTTAAAAGTGCACAAGACCCTGTTGCTCAGAAACTCGCATTGTTGCCCCGCATACTTACCTCTTTATTTCAGAAAATTGGGGATATCTCATTGAATCGAGATGAGTGCAGGACACCAATGCAATGGGATTCAGGACCCAATGCAGGGTTTTGCCAATCAGAAACCAACCCGTGGCTGCCTATAGGACCAGATTATGAAGAGATTAATGTTGACATAGAAGAAAGTGACCCTGCTTCTTTACTTAATTGTTACAAGGAATTATTGAAACTTCGTCGCAAAACACCCGCTCTGCATTCCGGAGCGCTTAGATTTAGTCAACTCCATAATGGTCAAAAATCACTCCTAATGTATGAACGAATATTCAGCAGTGACGAATCAGAACAAATAGTAGAAATCTGGTTAAATCTTTCAGATAAATCAATTCAAGTTGCCCAGGATTTGATTTCCTGTAAACTAAGATTTTCTACGATGAAGAGTACAACTCCACTCCGTGATGATAGTTTGTACCTAGAACCTCATCAGGGAATTGTTCTAGAGATTGTAGACTGATTCGGATGAGTTACCCGTCAACAAACCTTTCTTCGTTATTTGGGAGGTATAGTTTACGTGATGAGCAGAATTTATTAGTTAATCGTATGACTAACATATGAGTCCTCTGATTCCAATCCGAGGATATTGTGAGTTGGAGATGGATTCGGGCTTGATGATTGGATAACATCAATCGTAAGCGTTAGAGAATGTATCCATTACAAGTGCATTATCCGCCGCTTCATATTCGAATTCTTCCAAATTAGGGGCATGAAACATGATATCATCAAAACATGTTCAAATCGTTGGATTTCTGCTTCTTTTTCTTCTACCAATGTTTGGATTGTATTATAGCAATAAGAAGGAAATACCAACGGTCTATATTGTAATATCGGATAATTATGATGTAAGAGTGGACTTGGCATCAACTACAATTCATAAGGAGTTTGAATCTGTAAGAGTAAAAGTAATTGAGATATTGTTGAGCCAATGGGATAAAATACGAGGTAAACCTGATGCTTTAGTCATCATAGGTCATGGCCGAACAGACGGAATTGAAACCCCTTCGGGTGTGCTTCCATGGACTGAACTCTATACAGATATTTCTGTGATTGACCCAACGCGAACAGTAGTCCTTGCATGCAAATCGCCTACAGATTTGAGATACAACATCTATGGATTTGTTGGGCAAATCGATGCTGAAGCAGGGGCATTATTATCAGTATGGCATATCCGCCAGATTATCAATTATGATATAATGGATACTACTTGTCGTCAACGTATTTTTGAATGTCAACTGAATATGGCAAATCCGTTGGGCACTTATCTATACTTTGTACATGGTTACTATGGAAATAATGGTGAATTTGATCATATGATAAATATAATCCAGCCTGATCTATTATTGAAGTATGATGGATTCAGGTATTTCGATTATTTTGAAGACTATCCTAGTCTAACTCCAATTGAGATTCACAATGTCGAGTTTGGTATATCAGCATATGCTAATAATTTTGCCAACAAAATTCTTAGTTCTCATAATTCAGGAGATCAGATTGACATCGTTGCACACAGTATGGGTGGAATCATCACACGAGAACTATTGAATCTTAATCGAACAGAATTGGATTTAGCTGGAATTGGAATTGGAAAAATCATCACATTAGGAACACCTCATTTGGGAACAGTTGCAGCGGTGAATCCTGTTGGAGATTTGGTAGCATTCATCATGTCATTAATGGGACAAAATTGGGACACACCCGTCTTTCGCTCTTTAGCACCAGATAGTGCTCTAATGTATTTTCTCAATTACAACCCCATGATTTACTCAGAAGGTATTGAATGGTATACCATAGCTGGAATAAACTATGCCGTCAATGCACAATTTATGGGTATATTCGAAGGTGATAACGACGGGATTGTTGCTGTCAGTAGTGCTCATCTATCTTTTTCAGATCAGCTTACAATCGAGGATATCGCTCATGAAAACTTAATCAATGATACTCTGTATTGCACTTATGGATATATTGACGAATGGCTCGTTGGACCTCTTGATTCTGATGGTGATGACATCTCCAATGCCTTAGAGATTAGTGTCTATCATACAAACCCCTACAATACAGATAGTGATGGAGATGGAATGCCAGATGATTGGGAAATACGGTTCCTTCCTGACCTGAATCCTCTGACAGATGACGCACATGCTGACTGTGATTCGGATGATCTGGATAACATAAACGAGTATTTACTGGGAACTGATGTTTTGGACTTTGATAGTGATGATGATTATCTCTACGATGGAGAGGAAGTTGATGACTATCTGACAGATCCTCTCAATAGTGATTCGGATTATGACACTTTATTGGATGGGGATGAAATCGATATCTATGGTTCCGACCCCCTGAGCATCGATTCTGATGATGATGGAATGCCAGATCAGTGGGAGGCACAATATTACGACTTGCTTTACTTAAATTATGATGACTCACAGGATGATCTTGATAGTGATGGTCTAGATAATCTAGATGAGTATCTGTATGGTAGTGATGCCTTCAATATAGACAGCGATGGTGACTCGTTGTTTGATGGGAATGAAGTTAATCAATACTTTACAGACCCGATGGATTCTGATAGTGATGATGATGAACTTAGTGACGGGTACGAAATCAATACGTCACATACATATCCCTATGACTGGGACAGCGACGATGATACGCTCTCTGATGGATTTGAGTTGGATGCCGGGTCGGACCCTATGAGTAGTGATGGAGATTCTGATCAGATGCCTGACGTGTGGGAAGTGCAGTATATGCCTTACCTAGACCCAATGTATCCTGATGCATATTATGACTGCGATGATGACGAATTGACCAATCTAAATGAATACCTTCTCTCCACAAACCCTATTGACTGTGACAGTGATTCAGACCAAATGCCTGATGGCTGGGAGGTGCAATATGGTCTGAATCCACTCGTTGATGACTCTCAATCCGACCTAGACTCAGATGATCTAACAAATGTTCAAGAATATATCTGTGAAACATTTCCAGACGATTCTGACAGTGACAATGATGCCATACCAGATGAATGGGAGGTACAAAACGGTCTGAATCCGCTGTTTAGTGATGCACAACAGGACACAGATGCAGATGGACTGAGTAATCTGGAGGAATATCAGTATTCCACCAATCCGCAGGACTCTGACAGTGACAATGATGCCCTATCCGACTGGGTAGAGATCTATACCTATTCAACGGATCCGCTTGACAATGATTCTGACAATGATGCTCTGACCGATGGTTCTGAGATCAACAGTCATGGAACCAATCCACTGGCATGGAGCACCGATGCAGATTTTTTGAGCGATGGTCAGGAGATTGCCTGGGGGTATGATCCCAATGACTCGGACGACCCAATAACAGCTACAGAACTCATCGCCTCAGCATGGAGCAAGTCCATCCTTGGGTATGTCCGAGTGAATGACCCTCTTGCTGTGGACTATGTAAAGGTGTACGTGAAATACAAGGACAGTTCTGGTTGGTGGACGAACTATTATTACCTGGGTCGGGTCGATGATGTACATCCGGTCTATCAGGATTACTATATGTGTTGGACCCTTCAATATGGCTATGTCCAGATGAAGGTGTATGTCAAAGCCTATGACTCTGGTGCTCACTTCATAGGGAGTGATGTCTACTATGCGAACATAAAGACTGATGGAGGTGACCCTCCGCCTCTGTAATAGAGTCTAATTTGCATCTAGAAGATGGAAATCATCATATACACGAAGTCAGTATGGGAGAAGATGGCTAACATGAGTAATAGTCGGGTATCAATACTGAGAGCCAATATCATAGTTGCAAGTATTTTATTCATTATAACAATCAGTCCCTCAGTTAATGCAATCTCTTGTTGCAGAGAATCAACTACTGAGCATTCTATGGACACGATTTGGACAGAAATAACTCATGGCTATATTCGTGAGGATGTCATGCCTTGGGATATAAAATTCAAGAATATAACACATGGCTGGGTTCTCAGTCAGAATGAGAGTAGTTTTGGTGATGGAATCATCCTATTCACAAATGATAGTGGATACTCATGGAATCTCCAAGTATACAGGGAACTGATGTGGTTCTCACGAATCACATTTGTTGAAACAACTGTCTGGATAACTGCACAGGGTGGGCTGTTTCGCTCTGACACTGATGGAAAGACCTGGGAATACCTTGCACTTGGTGAGGATACTGATGGATTCAGAGGAATATGCTTCATCAACGATACTGTTGGGTGGACAGGTTCAAATCGGGGGATATACAAGACAGAAGACGGAGGTTCATCATGGGACGAGATTACAACATGGCCCTTTGGTGATATTCCGCTTGATATCCATTTCACAACCGAACAAAATGGATGGATCACAGGGGGCTATGGTATCTATCATAGTGTTGATGGAGGTATCACATGGGTGCGAGAACACAGCAAGGGTGGATGGCGGTTCTCTTTCATCAGTGCAACTGATGCTTGGGTGGTGGGAGACAACATGCTCGCTCACATGGTTGATGGAGAAAACTGGATTGAACAATCGCGCCCTACAAATGAGTATAGTAGACCTCCGTATTTTACAGATATTCTATTTCTAAATAAGACTCATGGCTGGATTGGTGGTTCCACTCCTCAGATAGCTCACACTCAGAATGGGGGAGTTGACTGGTATAAACAGTCTGTTGCTGAAGATGGGAGAATCTATGCAATATGGTTCTATAACGAATCTCTTGGCTGGGCGACAGGTAGAGATGGCCGCATTTTTAGAACGACCATAGGAAGCGAGCTGGGAGAATTCTCATGGAGCACATCGACTCCTACTCTTGTATACGGTGTTGGCTTTGCGATTATTGCTGTCATCAGCATCTCACTCGTTTTTGTAAGATATAGGAGAAAACACTCGGTTAGATTTCAAGCTCCAGTTATCGAATGAGTATGTATATGACACGATCTCATTGATGCGTAGCGTTATTCTTATAACACTCTATGATTGTGCCTGTCAAAGCATGGGGATCGTACTAGAGGTTAAGATTAAATTTATCCAGTTCACCCTCGCTCTGATGAAATACGAAACAGATAGGACACTCAACATAATGAATACGGATGAATAGTTGTCCAATGCTACATCAACATTAGAAAAATAAATGAGAATATTCAATTCTTTAACAATGAAAAAGACTATAGGCAGTTATACTATTTAAATCTGAGAAAAGGGAGTGAGATTGATGTCTTCGAAGAAATCATCCAAGGATAAAGAATTAGTAGTATTTGAATACCAATATGCCCCTGATTTCAAAGAATATTATGTTACAGGAGCAAGAGGTGGGATTCAGAATATCTACCATCTAAGACTCGATTTCTATTCAGAGAGAATAAGACTGCGATCTATGGAGGATGTCTTGGTTGAAGACGAAAAAGGCAAAAGAGTCATTATACCTAGAAAAGCTAAAAAGGGACCAGAAGTTGTTGAACGTAATTTCAAAATAGGTCTTAATTTATCGTTTAATGCTGTGAAAGAATTAGCAAATTTCCTTAATGTAAAAGTCAAAGAAATTGAAGAACTTGAAGAAAGAATGAACAAAGAAGGAATCATAGAAGAGGAGGGTTAGTCATGTCAGAGGAGAATTGGATTTCAAGCATTCGTAAAGAAACCGGTTCAACCTATGCTGGATGGTATAGGCCAAATGGAATTGAAGGCACAGCAGCTATCTCGCGACCAATTTCGTTTGATATAATAGTATCTCCCAAAGGCATCGAAAGGAAATCGGATACAGGAAGAACGTGGATCACATTGATGAGAGAAAGTGATAATGTTTTTGACAAACTTTTCGGATTGCTAGATGAAGATTCAGCAAAGAAGCTTGAGCTATTAATTTCTGAAATCAGAAAGGAAATGGATGACGATTTTAGAGAGAGAACAAGAGAGATGTTTGATGATTCTAGCTGATACTTCTTTTATCATTGATATATTGAGAGGAAATAAAGAAGCGAAAAAGCTGCAAGAAAGATATACTGCTACTAATCAGAGTACCGTTATTTCTACGATTTCATTATATGAGCTCTTTATAGGAGTATCAAAAGCTGAATTTCCTAATGAAGAAGAAGAAAAAATTAACAAATTACTTAATCGACTCTTAACAACTGAATTTGATGAGATGAGTGCGAAAGAAGCAGGAAGCATATATGTTAATTTGAAGCATCGTGGAGAACTGATAGGTTCTATTGATATTCTTCTTGCGGGTATAGCAAAATCAAGTGGAATTCCAATAATAACCCGTAATGATGACCATTTCAAGAGGATTCAAGGGCTTGATGTAATTACGTATTAACCAATCACTTGACTAATGAATCTAGAGATACCAATATCTCAACTCTCTGGGTTTTCTTAGAGAATTTCGATTTTTCCAAATAAACCTATTATTCAATCATCTTGTTTTGGTTAGCTTGGCTATGAGGACCTATCTCTTACATGTGTTGAGTGAACTGTAAGAAATTTCTGTGTTTCACCTTTCTTACGACTACTGTCACCAGCCTTCTTCTGTTTTGACTCATTAGAAGCGACGTAATCTTTCTCCAACTTCATTTGGACATGGTCCATCTGTTGACACCAGGTTTCTGTCCTCTGCATTTTGTTTTCATTAGCGTCAGATACATTTTTTGTTCTAATGATAGCAGAAGGGTTTTCCACAGTCTTTTCCATGGCAGGGTCTTTAGTGTTATCAAACATAGCTAATGATGTCTGACTCTCACACTCAGCCACGGATCGTCTCCTTGAATCTGACGACTTCGAAGACGATATGGACTCCCTTTTAGAGCATTTACTCCTTGAGGTATTTGGGATGGCTTTTGACTTGCAAAGCCAAACTCCTAGTCCATTCTTCTCATCTCTTAGTGAATTGATGAGCTTGATGACACGCATTCCAATATTGATTGCTCCATTAAGGTCTGCGTTTGCTCTGAAACCACAAGTGTGACAAATGAAAAGACTTTGTTTTGGTCGTACTCCCTTGTTCCCACATCTATGACATATAATCGAGGTCCAAGCTTCATTGACTGCCAAGAATCTTTTTTTGTCAAATCCTTTAGTTACCAAGGAATGTTCAAGATAGACTCTTATACGAGCAAAAGACCATCGATGTATCATTCTTCGATATTTCTTACCTCTCAGATTACCTCTCCTCGCTGATTCACGAATTCCACGAAGTTTTCCTATGGCAATCCATATGTCATAGTCTTTTGTTAACTCAATGATTCTGGAAACAATATCACTCACAAGTTTCTTATCGAATTCTTTACTAACTCTATCTCGTTTCCCACTCAAGATTCTTAATCGTTTAGCGACTTGGCTTGAATCCTTTCTTTGTGATATCAGGCGTTCCTTCATTTTCTGTAGACTAGCAATATTCTCGTCATATTTTGATATGACTTGCAGCTTGTCATCTTGATACCAATACTGAACATGTTTGAATCCAGATTTTGTCAATAAGACAGTGCATGCTGCTTTATCAATACCCAAATCGATTCCAAAAACAGCAGAGGGTTTTCCAACCGACTCGATTTTTTGAACATCTATTGTGACTGTAAAAATCGCCCACCATTTCTTATGGGTGTCCTTGAAGAGTCTTACAGTCTTTACATTCCCACGTTTCATTTGTCTGAGATGAAATGTAATGAATCTAAGACCAGTTAATTTGCATCACATCTTCATTGCCTATCTATTTTCATCGATATTTATGAATAAGTTTATCAATCAAATAAAAAGGGCATGTATAGTCATGGGTCGGTGGTCTAGCTACCAGGTCAGGTTTTCTGTCTTGGCTAGAATGGCTATGATTCTTGGTTTGGGTCCGAGAGTCAATCTGACTCTCTAGCAAGGATCCAAGGGATCGGGCGTTCGAATCGCCCCCGGCCCACCATTTCTTCTTGATTCTCTGTGGTGCTTTTTAGGTATCATACAAGTAAATGTCCGAGAGAAACGTTATGCAGACTGGACAAGAACTTGCCATCACTGCTAATATTGCGGCTTTCATTGTATCCGCAGCAGTTGCAGCATTTTTACTTCGCCTATGGTATCGACAGGAGAACAAAATCTACACTGACCTACCGTTGATGTTTGGAATTACTTTCGCATCGATGGCTTTGAATGCCTTAATTCAAGCTATCACAATATCTGAAATTATTGGTGCCACGATGGATATTTTTCGTATTCGGGCTCTAGTAATCAGTGGGTCTGCATTCCCTCTACTTGGTGCATTACTCAATATCTGGCTTCCAAAATATCAGAAACATCATGTACAAATCATGTTGTCACTCATTGGATATTGGATCCTTGTATCTGTTCTGGGTCCAACAGAAGCATTAGTAATGTCACTTTTGATTCCCCTGCTTCTTGTATTCACCATTGGCATGATGGTTACCTTCTCTATTACTTGGAAGACGGGTCGATTAGAAGAAGTCCGGAGCGACCTCATGGTCCTGACGCTACTCATTGGTTTTGTAAGCCAAGTAATCCGTGTCCCAATGACATCGATGGGTCTAGATTTCATTCCGATTAGTATTGCTGCATTATCTGCCGTAATTGGTGGGTTCGCATTGGCAAATCCATGGTACCATCAGAAACAGGCACGAGCCAAGATAGAATCACATTCAGTTGTAGTTGGTGTATAGTCTTGAATGCAAGATTAGTAGTTTTATATAACAACAAAGCCCCAGCTAACAGTCCTTTCAAGAGTTCAAACGGGCTCAGTTGGTATTTAGAGTTTGAAGACCAGCATATTCTATTTGATTTGGGATTGAAGGGATCGACACTTTTACACAATATGGAACAAATAGGAATTAGTCCTGACGATATCGATATACTTGTCCTATCACACGCTCATATTGACCACACAGGTGCCTTACCTGATTTCCTTAAAGCTCGAACTACTGCAAAAAAACTCCTAGTTATTGCCCATCCAAGTGTACTGGAACCAAAACGTGCTGCTCGTTTGTTGAATATTGGATTACCTGACCTAGATTTAGAACTTAAGCAACGGGTTCGGTTACAGATGACTGATGCCCCATACGCCATCAATCCATTTGTGTTCACAACAGGGGAAATCTCTGACCGTAGCGAAAAGGATGGCACAGGATGGGTGATGCAACATCTGTTTGATGGACATTGGTCCACAGATCCCATATTGGATGACCAATCAATCGTCCTGAGTACCAAAAAGGGGCTAATTGTAATTTGTGGGTGTTGCCATGCTGGTTTGATTAACACATGCAACCATGTCAAGAATATGGTTCATTCAAGAATCATCCATGTGTTAGGCGGGACTCACACCAGATCCTTCTCTCGTGATCAAATGGAATATATTGGGGACAAACTCGAATTGGAACTTGAGCTTCCAAATCTCTCTCTTGGTCATTGCGTGGGTCGTAAACAGTTACAGTATCTGAAAGACCGGTTTGGAACAAAACTAGTGGGAGAATTAGAGGTCGGAGATGAGTTCACTTTCGAACTATCCGTACCTGATCCAATGGTGATGCAGGAAATCTGGCGAATACAGAATCATCCGGCATCCGACTAATACGAGTTCGTCAATAGTCGAAATCCTTATCTTCTAGCTCTGAGGAAATAATTCCACATGTCAACTCAGACATCAGCTAGGGAAAGGCTTGCCAAAAGGATTGCTGGCGAGATTGCATTGTCTGATATGCCCGGACAAACTATGCGTATTTGGAGAGAGCGATTCAGGCTCCCCCAGATTGTACTAGCTGACTATCTGAATATCAGCCCCAGTGTGATAAGTGACTATGAGTCAGGGCGAAGAAAATCCCCTGGGACTGCAACAATACGTCGTTTTGTCATGGCACTTCTTGCATTGGATGAGCGAAATGGGGGTCAAGTCATTTCGGCTTTCCTTCGTCTGATGGATGTTTCCTTAGTCGACATGAACATAGTATTAGCCATGAGTGATTTTCGATCCCCCATCACGATTCGTGAATTCTGTAAGCAACTGAAATGTGATATTCTTACGGGAGAATCCATGTTAGATAAGGAACTCTATGGCTACACATTGGTTGATGTTGAACGTGCAGTAAAGGAACTTGATAATGAGGCTTTTCTCAAGTTATTTGGGGCGACAACTGAACGTTGTTTGCTATTTACTAAAGTGAGTACTGGCCGGGCGCCTCTGATTGCAATCAAGTCTCAAGAATTCAAGCCCACACTCGTTATATTACATGGTGCGAGTGAGGTTGACAGATTAGCTTTGGACCTCTCAGAACAGATGAGAATCCCCCTTGCAGTCAGCAGAATCGGACCGATTGAGTCTCTTGTTAAAGAACTCAGAGGTGTAGACCCTAATTAACCGAGAATCATCTTAAGAATCGCCATTCTAGTAACTACACCACTGTAGACTTGATCAAAGTACTTTGCATGGGGCGTAGCATCAACATCAGGATCAATTTCATCTACTCGTGGGAGTGGATGCAAGATTATTGCTTCAGGTTTCATCTGTTCTACTTCATTCATCGTAATGCGGAATTTACCCTTTACAGAATCATATTCACGAATATCAGGGAATCGTTCTTTCTGTATTCGTGTCATGTAAACTACATCAACATCTTTCACCGCATCTTCCAGATTCTCCACTTCTTCCACTTCGATTCCAGCTTCTTTCATCTCATTAATGATTGTGGGTTTCATTCTGAGAGCTTGAGGTGCTGCCAGTTTGACCTTGACATTATAATATCTAAGCGCAAGACCGAGGGAATGTACTGTTCGTCCGTACTTCAAATCTCCACAGAGGGATATCGTAATTCCGTCAATCGAGTTTTTCATTTTCTTTATCGAGTATAAGTCTAAGAGTGCCTGTGTTGGATGTTCTTCAGATCCGCTTCCTGCATTGATAACGGGAATTTTAGAGAACTCAGATGCCACTCGTGCTGAACCATCTAGTGGATGACGAATGACAATAATATCTGCATAACGCTCTACAGTTCTTATTGTATCTGCAAGTGTTTCCCCTTTCCCCCCGGCACTAGTTGCTATCACATCAGCAAACCCGAGCACCTTACCACCAAGCCGGAGCATCGCACTCTCAAATGAAAGTCTGGTTCTTGTAGATGCTTCAAAGAAGAGAGTTGCCATTATCTTGTTGCTTAGCTCATTAGATCTATCGATTGCAATTTTCTCCATACTTGCTGCATTGTCCAAAATGAGATCGATATCTTCCCTTTTCAGGTCGTGAATACTAATTAGATTATGAAGCTTACCCATATAGCCACAATCCTAGACTATCTGGGATTTTTCAACTAAGATATACCTTCTTTAACCTTCCTGATTGTTAGATGCATTTCTCCCATATTTTCTCACTATGTCTATTTTTCTAACAGTGAGATCTGCCTCTCTGACAAGTTGGGCTGCAAGTTCATCATCGTATTCTTCGATATAGATTATCTCATTGATACCTGCATTGATTATCATCTTTGTACAGATACTGCAAGGTTTGGTTGTACCGTAAATC
>Ga0315553_10000361_pt1 | contig 41273 bp, 25 predicted proteins | sample SalMarSW160140MG_FD_203099 | JGI IMG/M metagenome (GOLD analysis project Ga0315553, IMG submission 203099) | Salt marsh sediment microbial communities from the Plum Island Ecosystem LTER, Massachusetts, United States - Salt Marsh Sediment SW1601-40 ...
CGCCTGTCCAGCTCGTAAGTAAAAAGAATATTTGCCAGTTTTGCCTGGCTGTATGCCATCCAGCCAATGTACCGTTTCTCCCCCATCAGGTCATTGAAACGGATGTGCCCTGTCTGATGTGCATTGGAGCTGACGTTGATGATCCGTGCCGGAGCCTTGTGCCTGATCAGATCAATCAGACGATTCGTAAGCAGGAAATGACCGAGATGGTTCGCGACGAATGTGTACTCATAGCCATCCGGAGTCACAATTCTTCTATCAAAATAGCCCCCGGCATTGTTCACCAGGACATCCAGCCGATTGTACCGAAGAAGAAAATCATTGGCAAAAGTATGTACCGAATCCATGCTGGAGAGATCACAGGTCATCAGGTCCACCTTCTCATTGTTGCTTTCACGGATGATCTCATTTTGGGCTGCTTCTCCCCTCTCCCTGTTTCTGCAAAGCATTACAACATGAGCTCCCATCCGGGCAAGGGCGAGGGCAGTGACTTTACCGATCCCTGAATTGGCTCCGGTGACCAGGACTGTTTTTTCTTTCATATTGCTACAATTATCCAAGGCCGATGGCCTTGTTAAAAATTAGATTAAAATTTAATACTGCTGTTGTTTTGTTATTCTAAAAGCTACGAATTTATTATCTTTCCCTGAATAAACAGATTATTCTCCACTTAGTTCAAAAATAACACATAAAAAAGATGGGCTCTACCTCAAAAATTTCACTATTCGTTAGCCTGATTGTTTTATCATCCTGTCTTTCCCCGGATAAAAGGAAAGAGGATTACCAGGCAGAAGTTGACAGTTTAATCGCCGCACAGGTGCCGGAAGATGGTCCGGGTTGTGCTGTTGCCATTGTCAGGGATGGAACGATTTATTACACCACGGAACAGGGTCTTGCCAACCTGGAATATGAGATCCCTGTAGCCCGGGAAACACCGTTTCATGTCGCTTCGGTATCGAAACAGTTCACGGCCTTTGCCATCCTGCTCCTTGAACAGGAAGGGAAGCTTTCGCTTGACGATGACATCCGAAAGTACCTGCCAAACATTCCTGCATTTGATCAAACCATTACCATCCGTCACCTGGCGACGCATACCAGTGGTATGCGGGATCAGTGGGAGCTGCTCGCCATGGCAGGCTGGCGGCTGGATGATGTGATCACCAAATCACAGATCATCCGGATGCTGGAACACCAGCAGGATCTGAACTTTGAACCGGGTGCCGAGTACCTCTATTGCAACAGCGGCTTCACGCTGCTTGCTGAAATCGTGGCAAAAGTGTCGGGTCAGTCATTTCCTGAATTCTGCAAAGAAAGGATATTTATACCGCTGGAAATGACCAACACCCATTTTCATGATGATCACCAGATGGTTGTAAAGAACCGGGCATACTCCTATTACCTTTCGGAAGACAGCACCTACAAAAAGAGTGTGCTGAGCTATGCCAATTGCGGTGCAACCAGCCTGTTTACTACGGCTGAAGACCTGGGCAAGTGGCTTATCAACCTGGAGGCAGGGAACCTGGGTGGTGAGGAGCTGCTTGAGAAAATTCATGAACGGGGCATCCTGAACAGTGGCGATACCATTGGCTATTCCCTGGGGCTCAGTCATGGAAGATACCGGGGATTGCTATTGATCGGGCACAGCGGCGGGGATGCCGGTTTCCGCTCCTATGCCGGACGGTTCCCGGATCAAAGATTGGGAGTCGTTGTTTTGCAAAACGCTGCTTATGCTAATCCGTCCGTTTTATCCAGGGAAATTGCAGCCGTGTTTCTTGAGCAGCAGATGGATCCGGTTGAAGAGACAGAGCCAACTGAAAAACCCGATGAAGAGGATTTTATTACCGTTGATCCGGAAACGCTGAAAAAATATGAAGGATTTTATGAGCTGCAGCCATATGATATTTATGCAAAAATCTTCATGCAGGATGATCATTTATGGTTGGAGCAGGGCTGGAATGGAAGGAAAAACGTGCTCAGGGCACTGAGTGAAAGCAGGTTCAATATTGAAAAAGAGGATGCCTATGCCGTTTTCAATGAGAATGATGAAAGAGAGGTAATCCTGACAATTGAATTCGCGGAGCTTACGGTGACCGGGAAAAGGGTTGCCAGTGTGACTGAACTTTCAGAAGGCCTTGAGGCTTTTGAAGGAAGGTATTACAGTGAAGAGCTTGGGACCTTTTACGATCTTACTGTCCAGAACGATACCCTGGTTGCCTTGCACAGGAGGCATGAGCCAATTACGCTCACACGGATCAGGAAAGATGGATTTCGTGGCAATGCCTGGTGGTTCCAGAAGCTGGAATTCCAGCGGGAGGGTGGTGAGATCACCGGTTTTCTCCTGTCGGGAAGCCGGGTGAGGAACCTCAGGTTTGAGAAGAAACAATATTAGTAAATCTTAATCCTGGATCTTTTAAATATCGAATATCGAACAAGAAATAACGAATGTTGAAGTGTAAGGACTCATGTTCTTATTTTCTTTTCGCTTTAAAGGATCCGTTGGGTTGTTCGGAGATCAGTTCAGTGGCTTCCCCTTTTTCATTTACATTGAAAATGATCCGGAATCCGTCGAGTCCTTTCAGCGCAAATACATGTTCTTTTACCGGGATCAGTTCGTATTCAGGTTGTCCCTCGATGAATGCATTCAGGGTTTTTTCGCCGGTTATGTATATTTTAATGATTGCCCCTCCAAAATCATAATCACCGGTATACTTCTCCAGTTCTTCTTTTTCCAGTTCTTTAACGTGAGGTTCCTTGACGAATTCGATATCCGATACGCCCGTTTCCAGTTCCATGGTTAACTTATTGACTTCTCCCTGAACGTTGTAGTGAAACTTGATTTTTTGCTTTCCAATATCCGGGTCTTCCCCCTCAAAGATATCCAGGTGATAATGGTTCAGCTTCATTTCAAAAGGGGGTAATGCAGCTATCAGCTGGCTGTCCGGCAGGGATATGGTCACGGTCCCGTATGCCGGGTGCGTGTAGCTGCCGGTATACTCCTCGAGGGGAAAAGATGGTTTTGTATTTTTCAGCCGGCTGACATCCTCCACTTCCGGTTCTTCACCTTTTTCTCTTGCTTCCCTCACCGGTCCGAACTGTTTCTCCTGCCAGTCTATCTCTTCCAGTCCAAGCAACCGGTCCACAATATAATTCCGGACCACACCCGTGATTGCAGCGCCATCAAAATTGGTCAGCACAACAACGCCTATGCCATCCCCTGGGTAGAGACTCACGTCTGAGATGAAGCCGTCAATCCCTCCACCGTGCTCGCACCGGTAATGTCCGCGGTATGAGGTGATAACCCATCCAAATCCGTAGCTTGAGAAGAAAACCTCGTCTGACATGGTTTGGGAAGAGACCATTTGCGGCGCATGTGCCTGTTTCAAAAAGCTTTTTGAAACGATTTCTTTTCCATTAAATTTCCCATCGTTCAAATGCATGATGATCCAGTTGCTCATCTCCAGAACGCTTGAATTAATATTGCCTGCCGGGCCAATGGCATCGATATTCCGGAAGGGTACCCGTATAATTTTCTCATCCTTTTTCGAATAGGGGTAAGAAAAATTATCTGCTTTCTGCATATCGTTCACGGAGAAATTCGATTTGTTCATCTCCAGCGGATTGAAGATCCTCTCTTTTACAAACGTTTCCCATTTCATCCCGGAAACTTCCTCGACAAGAATGCCGGCAGTCATGAACATCAGGTTCTGGTACTGGTACGCAGACCTGAACCCTCTTGACGGTTCCAGGTACTGAAGTCTGTCAAACAGTTCTTTTCGTGACAGGTCCTTACCATACCAGACAAAATCATGCCTTGGTAAACCCGAGCGGTGGCACATCAGGTCGGTGGGGGTCATGTGGTTGGTAACGTAATCATCATACATTTTAAAGGTTGGAATGTATGTGATGACCGGTTCATCCAGATCCACTTTATCCTCATCCACAAGTTGCCCGACTGCAACGGATGTGAACGCTTTTGTGCAGGATCCGATGGCAAAGAGGGTTTCCCCGGTTACCGTCAGCTTCTTCTCCACATCCCGGTATCCAAATCCTTTCATCCAGACAACAGAAGAATCTTTTACAACAGCCACTGCAAGCCCGGGAACCTCCCATTCCTGCATGGCGTTCTCAATGTATTTATCCACTCCACGGAGTGCTTTATCGACAGATGTTACCTGAGCCTGTGCTGCAGGAAACATGATCTGACAGATAATAACTGGTAACAGATAAACAAATATCTTTTTCATAATGGCATTGTATTATTTAAAAGTATTCATGATTAGCAGGTAATCCAAATCTTAAAAAGGACAATAGTATTATACTCAGTATCATGTTCATTTCGTAAAATCAAACTCACCGGTACATTTCCCGGACCAAAAATACTTTTTTCCCCGGATCTGTTGATTCGATGCATTCCAGGAAGGCACGGGTGATTCTTTTAAAGGCTTTGCCGTTCGGATGCAGTTCATCTGCCCATTCGTGGTCCTCCAGGGCACCCCGGGAATCGATATGGTATACCTGTTTTCTCCCCTTCCCCACCCCGATCAGCATCTCATTGAACTCATGGATGAGTGCGGCAACAACACTTCGCTGCTCTTCCTTCTCTGTTATTCCTTTTAACAACAAAGGGTAATAGAGCCATTTGCCATTTCCCATCAACAGGCGTATCGGAAAAACAAAGGGATTCCTGTTGCAGGAAGGAATGGCAAAGTCATACCCCTGGGTGATGATCTTCATATCCGGGAATTTCCCGGACAGCTCTATTCCCCGGAAAACCAGGGAATACATGATGCGGAAAAGGTTTATCAGTGCTGTAAAATCCTTGTTCATGAATTTCCTTCCAATTGCGATCCGCTTTGCCTGAACATCCGTATACCCATCCTGCATCAATCTCCCGATCAGGGTTTCGTCTTCCGGTAAACGTGTTGCATTCACCTGTGAACGTTTGTGCACCAGTTTTGCCAGGCGTTGTTCACCGACAATGTCGTTTCCGCCTCCACTGATCAGGAATACTTCGGGCTGGTAGAGGCTCAACTCATCGATATATTCTCCTTCATAGAGTATGTTTGCAACCCAGTCGCCACCGAAGGCAAGGCTGTACACCGGGTAAGGGGTTAGTTTCAGCAGCCAGTCGACCAAATCCCTGATGAACCAGGGGTATTCGAACCAGGAATCGCCTTCAGCCAGGATAATTTTTCTCCCGGTCCGAAAAGATTTCTTTTTCTTCATCCGGTTAAATTTCCGGTTTTTCAATCGCTTGCCTGAACGGTTCAGGAAACCTGCCAGTCCCCTGTCTGCCGATGAGTGATTGATCACATCACCCTCGTTGATGTCAAAAATCCGTTTGATAATGCGGCGAAAGTCGTATTTATCGATGAGATCCATCAACGATTCCAGCTCTTCAGCAGAGATCTCTCCCCTGCAGAGGGTATCGATCAGTTCTTCCTTCATTATTCAAATCCCCTTTTAAATGAGAAGGAATGGAAACGGTAGGCTGCATTCAGCAGCACAAGATAGTAAACATCGAGCGATTTTGAATTATCCGATGTATATCCGTCAATATAATCGGTGCGTACATACCGTCCTCCCAGTTCAATCCCGATCATCAATTTCCTGGCTATTCCCACCTGTATTCCTATTCCAACAGGAAATGCAATGGCAACATTCCGGAAGTCATCTTCAAAGTCTTCCTCCAGGTTTCCTCCTGGAATGGGTTCGAAGTAAACTGCTCCGAAACCTACGAATCCATAGATACCGAAACGTGGAACTTCGAGCCTGTATCCTTTGCGGTTATAACCTGTTCCCATGGTGCGATAGAAATGATATTCTGCCTGGACCGATGGTTCGATCAGAAAGGTATTGTATGTATATCCCCTGTTTTCATTATCGGATCCTTTATCCGTGCCATATCCCCAACCCAGGTTCAGGCTTCCCTTAACGCTGATGCGATATTGAATGGTGTATCGTAATCCGGCAGAGAGTGCTGCACGGGTGGATAATCCTCCGATATCGCCGAAGATGGTTGTAGTACCCACCCCTGCAATGGCTTCATACCGGTCAAACTGGTATTGCTGAGCACTGGTTGGCAGCAGCAGAAAAAGAAAGAGAACCCAAGCAACGATTGTTCTTTGGATGGATTTGTTTCTCATGGTAGTGCAAGATAGTAAATTATCACCTTTAATGACGAACTTAAGAAATAGTGTGGGATGTAAAAATAACGTTTTTCGGTTATCGGTTACGAAGCCCGCCCTGTGAAATAATCTTGAAATATTTATGCTTAATCAGATCGAAAAAAACTATTTCACAGGGCCCGTATCGAAGTTCGGTAATCGGTAACGTGTTAAAAGCCGAAAGGCGAATAACAAATACCAAAACGGGCATCGTGACCGAACATCGTTTGACGTTTTTAGTTACCCGTTAAATCCCTGTTTTCGCAGGCGGATCAGTGTTCGGAACATCGGTTCTGTCAACTGTTCTTTTCTCCTTATCCGCATGGCTTCTTCAAGCATTTTTTTTGAAGGGGTTGATTCCTCTGCAGGGATCCAGTTTGGACGAGACTTCACCGCCCTGGAGATGATCCGGTCCATTTTTTCTTTTCCCAGTGCACCGGATATATAAAACCGGGGTTCCAGCAACGGATCCTCTTTCCTTACCTGTTTTTCCTGCAGCGCAATGTTGTATAGCGGGGTTCCCGGGTAGATTCGCAGGCCTGTTGTCATGTGGACCATATCCTTCTTACTGATCCATTCATCGATAAACCGGAAGGTTTCTTCCATTGTTTTTTCGGTTTCACCGGGCCCCCCGAAGGTAAAGAACCACATGGCTGGCAGCTCTATCTCACGTAGAAGGGAAGCTGTGTTCTTAAGCTGTTCGATCGTAAAATTCTTTCCCAGGTTAACCAGCATTTTTTGCGATGCCGAATCCGGGGTACAATCGATCTGTGAAAAACCTGCCTTGATCATCAGCCTGAAAAGCTTACTGCTTGTATGTGCCGGGTTGATGCCCATGGTTCTGAATTTCGTTTTTATCTTCCGCCGGATGATCTCCCGGCAAATTGATTCTGCCCAGCCGGGAGGGTCGTTGAATGTAGAATCAACAAATTCAAAAGTCACTTCACCCATTCGCTGCAAAGCCTGGCTGATCTCTTCCACAATATCCTTCACGTTCCTGAACCGGTACTGCCTGCCCTCGATCATAGGGTAGGTACAATAGATGCATTTGTGATTACATCCCCGTTTGGTCTGGATGGAATAAACTCCCCTTGTTCGGTAGGGTAAAAAATCAATGTGGCTGTCGATTTCGGAAAAAGGGAGGTTATCCAGGTCAAAATCAGGTACTGTAAGGGCATACCGGCTCCGTTCAACTCCTCCTGTCAGCACTCCCGGGATAGTGGTAACATCCATACTGTTCTCCAGTTTTTCCAGCAGCCTGGGAAATGACTGCTCCGCTTCACCAACGATCCCGTAGTCGGCTTCAAACCGGTTCATCAGTTCATCCGGGAAAATGCTGAATCCACTTCCGCCAAGGATAAGGGGAGCCTCAGGGTAGTTGCGCAGGGGAAGAATAAAATCCCGGAAGATCTGATCGACATAATAATTGAGTTTGCCAATTACCATATCGTCGATATTCCGGATACTGACACCAATGTAATCCGGCCTGAATGCTGCCACTTCATCGGACAGGTCTTTCCCTTCATCGGCTATCCCGTCGAATAACCTGATTTGGAAATCTTTCCGGAGGATTGAAGCCAGGAGGCACAATCCAATGGGAGGAACAGGGTAAGGGTATTTTTCAGTACTGGCATTCACCAGAAAAAGCTTCTTCATTGAGTGGTCACATTCCGGTTATACAGGTTTGCTCATCGATCACAGTTATTCTCCAGAATTGAAAGGATTCGATCGAACGGCTAAAAATACGCTTTTCTACCGGAAAAATGATACGATGCGTAGGATTTCAACAGGCAATGGAAGGGTTTCACCATGGGATCTTTCGCTTCTGGCAACTTCCGTAGTCAGGCAGTTATCTTCTCAGGAGCAGTGTGACGTCGCCGGCAACATAGAATGGTTTCCCGTTATAGAATTTACCAACTGCCTTAAATACATAAACATCCTGTTTGCATACTTCTCCATTGTAGTACCCATCCCATCCGATCGTAACATCATTGCTTTCAAAGAGGAATTCTCCCCAGCGGGTAAAAATTTTCAGGTTGTATATATCCACACCTTTGTAGAGCGGATGGAATATATCATTCGCCACGGAGGTAGGAGAATAGTGTCCACCACTTGACTCATCCTGGTTCGGAAAGAATGCATTCGGAAAATAGATGTATCCCTCACCCTCAACGGTCACTGCATCCGGCATGATAAGTGTATCCATGCAATCGTGGATCGTCCAGGCTGTCAGGGTGATATCGTAGGTCCCCACTTCTGTATACTGGTAAGAAAGTTCCCTCTCAGTGGAGGTTCCACCATCGCCAAAGTCCCAGAGATAATGGTCACCGTACTCCGTGAGGTTATAGAGTTTTATGGGCTGGTCCGGTAGCATTACCAGATCCGGTTCCACAATAAAATTAACATTCGGTTTGGTATAGACCACCACCGGCATAAATGAATAATCAACTCCTCCCTCTCCGGTTACCCTGAGCATTACCTGGTAGGCACCTGGATCGGTAAACGTATGTGTCGGTTCAAATTCGGTAGAGGTATTTCCGTCAGCAAAATCCCAGTAGTATTCATTCCCATAATCGGAATTATTGGTGAATGATACCGTTAAAGGCTCGCATCCTGCACTGATATCCGGGACAAAATCGGAGATTGGCAGGGGAGGAAAGATCCGTATGTTGTGCTCAATGGAGTCGGCACAATGTGCACTGGATGCGTTCAGAGAAATGGTATATTCTCCCCAGGTCGGGTAATCATGGCTACCCGGTTCCTGAAGCATGGAAGTGTTACCGTCTCCGAATTGCCAGTAATAATTCCATGAGCCCGCATTGGTTTCATTATCAACGGTTACGGTAACATCCGGGAAATACTGATACACCGGTATTGTATTGAATTCAGCTACTGGAGAGGGGTATACAGTCACCGTTTTGGTGATTGAATCGATACAACCGTATTTCGATGTACCCACCAGGGTTACATCGAAGGTAACATCCACCACATCGTCATTGAAGAATGTATGGGACGGTTGTGTTAACATACTGGAAATTCCATCCCCGAAATCCCATGCAAAGGCAGAAGCCCGCAGTGAGTTGTTTGTAAACGAAGAGAAATAGGGGCTGCAGCCTGCAGAATCTCGTTCAAAGTCAACCACGATGCTGGGATAGACGTTAATGTTCTGGGATATGGAATCGATGCATCCGTGTACCGTTTCCGCAGTCAGTTTCAGCGTGTAGGTCACCATATCATCCATGGTATTATCATAGGTATGGATAACTGTATCCAGTATGTTGGTTATGTAGATTGGTGATCCATCCCCGTAATCCCAGGTGTAGATATCTCCTGCTGTTGAATTATTCTCAATGGTCAGATCCAGTGGGGGGCAGTCAACGGTATTATCTGCCACAAAACTTGCCTTTGGGGAAGCAAAGACGGTGATTTGCCCTGAAACGGAGTCACGGCAAAGATCTTCGGATGTAGCGAGCAGTTTTACATCGTACACACTATCCACATTGCTCAGGTTGGAATAGGTATGGCTGGGTGATTCAACAACGGAAGAACCGTTATCACCGAATTCCCAGTTGTATTCCACGCCTCCCTGAGACGTATTGGAAAAGTCCACCTTCAATGGGTTACATCCCTCAGTAATGCTGGTATAGCTGGCCTCAACCTGATGGAACACACTGACGTTTCTTGAAAGGGTGGAGGTACAACCCTGGGGGCTGGTTACCAGGAGATCGATTGTAAAGGTCTGGGAATTCGTATAGCTGTTGTTAATGAACTGCTGGTTTATGGGAGCAGTACTCACGGTGCTATAAGGTACACCATCGAAAGTCCAGTCGTATTGCTGCCCGTTGATGGAGGAGTTATATATTGTAACATCGAACGGTGTACATTGTGACGTGTATTCAATGGTAAAATCTGCTTCAACGAAAGGATGGACCAGGATGGGAACGACAAAGGTATCGGTACAGGACTGGCTGTTTACAGCTACCAGTTGAACCATAAAGGTTGTATCATTCAGGCTGAAGTTGTCAAAGGTCATTGTTGGATTAAGGGTATCGGAGGACTGACCGTTGCCGAATTCCCAGTTATAGCTCAGCGCACCGGTGGAATTGTTTGTAAAATCAACGGTTAAGGGGTGGCAGCCCGACAGGACACTGGCAGAGAAGTTTGCAATCACTTCGGGGTACACCACGACATTCCGTCTCAGTTCCGACATGCAGTTATCCGCATTCCAGACGGTTAACACCACTTCATAGGTAACGGGATTGGTAGGAGATGGATTGGTATATTGGTGTATCACCGGGTTGGTGTTGAACACCGTTGTGTCGTCACCATCTCCGAAATCCCAGTAGTGTTCTACTGCGCCGAGTGAGGCATTAATAAAGGTAACGTCAAATGGTGTACAATTTGCGCTAACATCAAAGGTAAAGTCAGCTTCCACGTAATTATAAACGGTAATATCAATTTCTGATGTATCGGTACAATTGTGATCGGAATAGGCAATCAGTGTGGTGGTATAGGTTTCGTTCACCAGGTTAAGGTTTTCGAAGAGGTGGTAGGGATCCTGTTCGTTTGAGGATCCTCCGTCGCCAAACTCCCAGACAAAGGAAGTTGCATAGGCATTCGATTGATTGGTAAACTGCACACCCAGGGGATTACATCCCTCCGTTGCATCCTGTGTAAACTGGGATATAACGACCGGGTAAACCGTAATATCACGGATCAGCGTATCGGTACAGCCATCGGCATTCTCAACGACAAGTTGCAGGGGATAAACCGCCGGTACGGGGCTGACATTGTGGTAGGTGTGTGTCAATACAGGAGCGCTGGAAGCTGAGCCCGGTGTTCCGTCTCCCCATGACCATTCATACCTTGTAATGGCACCGGATGATGCATTGTTCACTTTTATGTCAAAGGGTGCACATCCCTGGAATTCATTGACGGTAAAGTCTGCCTCAATAAACGGGTGGACCCGGATTGTCTGGTAGGATGTATCCCGGCATAGGTTGGGCGTTGTACTCACCAGCCGGACATCGTAATCGACATTATTTACCGTCATGTTTTCAAACAGGTGAACCGGATCCGTCTCTCCTGACGAGCCACCATCTCCGAAATCCCATTCGAACATGGTTGCTGTTGCGGAGGACAAATTGGTGAAGTTTACCTCCAGGGCATGGCATCCGATCGCATTATCGACAGAAAAAGCGGAGGTTACTTCAGGGTACACGGTGATCACCCTCCTGAGTGTATCAGTACAACCATGGGTATTGTTCTTTACCACCAGTTGAACCGTCAATTGCTGAGGTGCAGCAGTAGCATTTATGTACGTATGTGTAAAGGTGGGTGCTGAGGTGTTGGAAAAGTTGCCATCTCCCAGGTCCCACTCGTATTCCTCGATATACCCTGCAGCGTTATTATCAATTCCCAGGGTAAAAGGGCTACAGCCCCTCACCGTATCAACACGAAAGTCGGCTTCGAGGTAGGGATAGACGGATATATCCGTTTCAACTGTATCGGAACAGTAGAATGGGGATATGGCAACCATCTCCACGTGGTATATACTGTCTGCCATCCCTATGTTGAAATAGGTGTGGGAAGGTTCTATATCATTGGAAGAATTCCCATCGCCAAAATCCCATTTATAGCGGTCGGTATTCCCGGTGGAGGTATTGGTAAAATTCACGGTTACCGGCTGGCAGCCATCCACCACATCGGGCATGAAGCCCGCGTTTATTTCAGGCCTTACCATAAGATCTCTCTGGAACTGACTGATGCATCCATCCGTATTCCAGACCACCAGTTGTATTGTTGTTCGTTGAATGGTATCGGAGGTGTTTGTAAAGGTATGTTGAAAGACGGCATTGGTATCGTAAACATAGCCATTAAACGGATCATCAAGGTCAAAATCCCACTGGACATTTAATGTATCCGACACATCAACACCAAACGATTCATTAGTGATGGTAACCGCATCCGGAGCACAGAGGTACCACTTATCCATTTCAAAGTAGGCTTCAATCTCATCGGAGATTCCCACGATGATGGTAAACGTAGTATCCGGGAAACAGGGTCTGGTAATGGTAACGGTATAGTTATATACACCCGGTGGAGGTGCTGCAATGGGATTGGCAATAAAGGGATCGTTGAGGTAATCGGAAGGTGACCAGGTATAGGTCAGTCCCCCGGATGCCCTGAGTTGTACAGTATCGCCGAAGCATCTTCCGATAGATTGCGATCCCGATTCCACCACCAGTGCCTCTCCCCTGGATTCAGCGTAATCTGAGAAATAGCCATATTTACACCCGGATGTTGGTCCACCCTCTATCAAACCAAGATGAAAAACGCTTGCCGAGTTTGTAATTTTCACCACCTGGTTCTGAGGAACACCACCTCCTGTAGCATTGGCAAATTCCTTATTGTTGTTTTTCAAACAGACAAAACCTGTTGCCCCGACCGGTTCGAACCAGCTTGGAGGGATGTCAAACGTTGAGCCATCCTCGTAATGCATGGTAAAGGCATCCTTGGCGGCATCGAGGGTCATCAAATTCAGGAAAAACCGATTATCTCCTCCAGCCGTTGACCGTGTAAAACTAACCTCAAGTGAACCGGTACAACCGTCAATGGTAGGCAGTACTGCTCCGCCAAATTCACATCCAAACCCGGACACATGCAGGACATATATGGGTTTGTCACCCATGACATGGGTGGAGTTATTGCGCAGCTCGTATCGTACCTGCTGGCCGGCAGAAGCAATATTTGCATAAAAGACACCATCGATAAAGACCTGGGTGTTGGGCTGAGTTGCCATGATAAACACCCGCTCTCCGGTGGGTACTCCGACAGGATCAGGAGGAACTGCAGTCGGATTGATCAGGTTGATCTTGCCCCTCATTACAATATACTCATACCCAATGATCCTACGGCCATCGACTCGCTGAACAGGAACCATCTGGTCTCCGATAAGGTCTTTACAACCCTGGGGCTGGGCCCATGTCGAGTCATCTTTAATGGAAACCGCTATGGGTTTGTTTGATGTAATGTGTGTTCCTCCGAGATGGTCGGCTGCAAGTTGTGTGACAGCCCGGGCGGAATAGGTTTCTCCGCGGTTCAGGGTTATCATGTAAGGGATTCCTGCAGGATGATCTACCGGATTTCCTTTGACGTTTGCCGTCGGTGTGATCCAGATCTGAGTATTATCCTCTGTGGCAACGATATCAATAGCTGAATAGGGTGAAATTGGATTGTATATTCCATTCCTCCACATGTTATTAAATGGAGTATAAAAGTTATACCCAAGGCCGTTTCTGCCTTTCAGCGCAAAAATATCCCGGTTGTAAAACTCATCCTCATCGTAATAGACCGTGATCAGGTTTGTTGAAGTGATGTGTACTCCCTTGTTCAGGGGAGTATCATAGATATCGTTCTCAAGGTCATTTACGAAAGGAGTGACATCAATGGTTACCGTACTGTTTGCCGGGACAAAGAATGTTGTATCGAGCCCGGCCGGTCGTGCCGGTTGATAGATTCTTACTGTGCTGGGTAAATCCATGGCTGATACCCGGAAATACATGGGTTCACCCCCGGGAAAGATACCATGACTTTCGGTTATCTCAGGAGCGACAAACCAGAACTCAACATCGGTCTGGGAAAAACCGGTGAACGAGTGCAATCCAAACAGGAACAGCAGGAGTAATTTATGTCTGGTCAGGATCTTCATCAGATGAACAAATATGGTTGTTTATACGGACATATTTGAATTTGGTTCAGTTAAAATTCAAATTTATCCATAGATTTTAGCCATTGGGCTCACTCACAGTTTAATTCATCAAATTGACATAACTTATTTGAAACAAAAACCACTTTCCTTCGTATAAGGACGCATATTTTAGACCTCTTTTTAGACCTCTGAATCATGAAAAGAATCATCTTCATTACAGGATTGACACTTATATTGTCACACTGGTTGCATGCGCAGGACACTCTTTTCTTCGAAACTTTTAATGATTATCCCGATGAAAAGCCTCCCGGGTGGACAACGGAGCTTGAGGTATCCCCCAACAGGGTCTGGGAGTTTGTTAACGGCGGAGGAACGCAATTTCCCGAGATCCCGGGCAGCCGGAGACCCACCAATGCGTACAGCGGGACAGTCAATGCACTCTACTGGTATGAAAGTCTAGGGAATGAATCTGTTATACTTATAACCCCACCCATTGACCTGGAATTTTCAGTATTAACAGAGCTACGATTCCGGCATGCTCAGATGACCTGGAACAGTGCTACATTCGGGGCACACAACGACGAGCTCAGGGTTTATTATAAAACCCATCCCGACAGCAGCTGGGTTGAAGCCAACAAGATTGCAGAGTATACCGAAGCGGTGGAATCCTGGACAGAACAGACGATACTGATTCCTGAAGAGGCGTTCAGTCCAACCTGTTATTTCGCATTCAAAGCCACCACAAAGCGTGGATGGGGAGTATGCATTGATGATGTAACTGTAGTGGAAACCGGCGAACTGGAACGGTTTGTCGATGATGTAACCATTTCCCAGGAAAGCACGGATCCGGTAGCGAGCGGCTCAAAATACAATCCGCTTCTTCAGGTTGATGTCAAGGTAAAAGGAAATACAGGCAGTGTTACATTAAATTCCCTGGAAGTGAAATCGCTTAACAGTTCGGATGGTGATATCGAAACGAACGGGGCAAAACTATTTTTTAACCATTCAAGCAAGGATTTTTACGCTTCAGCGCTTTATGATTCGGCATCTTTCTCTTCCGGTAAAGCCCTCTTTTCCGGCCTGAACCTGAACCTTCCCACCGGATATACATCCCTTTGGATCACCTGTGACGTAAAATCAGGGGCATCACACCTCAATACCATAGATCTGGCCATTGAAGCGGATAAAATAGACATAAACGGAACCACTTATCCTTCGGTTGAGGCATCACCCTCCGGTGAGCGGATCATTTATGAAGCGGTTTTTTATGATGATTTCGCTACGGATAAGGGATGGGTGCTGTCGGGTGATTTTGAACGAAACAGGCCTCATGGACTGGGTGGTATCTATATCGGGAATAAAGATCCGCTCTATGCGGCAGGAGATACGATGATCCTCGGGAACGACCTTACGGGTCTGGGTTTCCTTGCCGGTGATTATGAACCCAACGTTGCTAAATATGTAAACCTGGCTGTCACTCCCTCTTTTGACCTGTTTTACTATAACAATATAAAGCTGAATTTTTTACGGTGGTTGAATGTAGAAAACCAGGATACAGCCTCCATTGAACTGAGTCTGGACAACGGAAGCACATGGAGCGAAATCTGGTCCAATGACAATAACCTGGTCACCGATAACCAGTGGACCTTCTTTAGCTTAAATATTCCTGCTGCATACCGGAAATCCGATGCAAAAATCCGGATCAATCTGGGTCCCACCACACTCAACAACCATTTTTCAGGCTGGAATATTGAAAATTTTTCCATAACAGGAAATTATGTTGAATATGACATTGGTCCCACGCTCATTTCCTCTCCCGGAAACGGATGCGGTCACACCTCCGCTGAAACTGTTTCCATCAAGGTTGGGAATTTTGGCCCGGGTGCAACACCCACGGGGATCCCGGTAAGGTACTCTTTCAATGGAGGAAGCAGTTATGTAAATGAAACCATCCCCGGATCGATACCTTTTGAAGGAGAAATATCCTATGATTTTACCAATAAGGTCGACCTTTCTGTACCGGGCACCTACGAGGTCATCATCGAGACATTGCTGGATGTGGATGAGGAGTCATCAAACAATATCCTGACCACTACCCTTTATGTTGATCCAACCTACACCCTTCCATACCGGCAGGATTTCGAGAGTGGAAATGATTTCTGGAGAAAGACCGGTACAGAGGCTTCATGGGCATATGGAACACCCGCCGGACCAGTTATTCACACTGCCGGATCCGGAACAAAAGCATGGGTTACAAACCTTACCGGAAGTTACAATTACAATGAAAATTCGCACCTGACAGGTCCCGGTTTCGATTTTAGCGGTATCGATTTCCCCGTTTTTGAATGCAAGATCTTCACTCACCTGGAAAAGGATATCGATGGGGTTAACCTCGAATACTCTCTTGACAATGGGGATACCTGGGATCGGGTTGGAAATAAGGGAGATGGAGATGCCTGGAACTGGAACTGGTATAACTCAGATGTCATCACTGTTCTCGATGGAAATCATGGGTGGACGGATGAGATTGCCGGATGGAGAACCGCCAGGATACTGCTTGATCCCCTGGTATTCAGGGATCAGACGAGCGTCAAATTCCGTTTCCATATGGCATCCAATGAATCGAATTCTTCCGATGGGATTGGCATTGATGATATCAGGATCTATGATGCACCCAGGGATATTGGAGTCATTTCGATTAATAGCCCGGTTACAGCCTGTGCTCAGGATATTGCAGATCATGTAGTGGTGACCATTCAAAATTTCGGATTGGATACCCTTATGGCAGGCGATACCATAATAGCAGGGTATGATTATGAATCGGATCCCACTGTAATTGACACCTTCATCCTGGCAAGCAATGTATTGAAAAATGCCACATTCCAACATTCATTCAGTCAATTGTTTAACGGTGGTTCTTCAGGAACAAAAAACATCACGGCTTTTACGCTCCTTCCGGATGATGCCAGGTTCTATAATGAAACCTTTACAAACGATAGTTCCTCCAAATCGTTTGATATTCTTGAAACACCCTTTGTGGACCTGCCCTATTCAATTTACACGGTCAGGCCGGATACCATAGTGCTGGATGCCTATACAGGCAATCCGGGGGATACCTACGAGTGGCAGGATGGATCAACAAGTGCACAATTTAATGTAACCGACATAGCTACTGCAGTATATTGGGTAATCATTGATAACGGTTCTTGCACCTTTTCCGATACAACTTATGTATACCGTCTTATTGCTGATGCCGGGATTAGTGATATTATCTATCCTGTTTCCGATTGTGAACTCGAGGATGCTGTTCTACCCAAAGTTGAGATAACAAATTATGGTACAGATACACTGCTTGCCGGTGACCAGCTTACCGTGGGTTATCAGCTGGACAGCGATCCGGCTGTTGAGGAGGTACTGGTATTTGACAGCACCCTCTACCCGGATAGTACTATTGTTTACACCTTTACTACAACTCCGGTGGATATGTCGGCAATAGCTACCTATTCGTTGACCGCGTACACTATATTAGCCTATGATGATAACGCCGGCAACGACTCCTTTAACACTGGTGTTACCGTATACGGTGTAACCTCGATCGATCTTGGACCGGCAGTTGTTATCCGATCACTTACCTATGTCATCGATGCCGGTCCCGGTTATGATTCGTACCTCTGGAATGACGGCTCAACCAACCGGACACTTCTGGTTGATTCAACCGGATGGTACTCGGTAACCGTGAAGCAGGGGACCATGTGTGAAAACACGGATTCCGTTCATGTCACACTGGTATTTCCGGATATCAAGATAGACCAGCTATACAGCCCGGTCAGTTCCTGCGGCTTGTCAAGCAGTGAAATCCTTTACCTTTATCTGAAGAACAGTGGATCGGATACTGTGCAGGTTCAGGACACCATCGCTTTTACTTACCGGATGGATGCCGGCCCACTCAAATACGATACATTATTTACCGGAGCCAAGGTATTTCCGGGTGATTCCGTCTTTTTTGCTTTCAGTGATCCGTTTAATATGAGCTCGATAGGATCGTATGACTTCACCATTGAGGCTTTCTACAGGCTGGATTCAGTATTGACCAACAACACGATCAACCAGACCGTTCATGTTTACGGGTATCCAACGGTATCTCTGGGTCCTGATCAGATCTCCTATGAGAAGGAATTGATTCTTGATGCCGGACCCGGTTATGCTTCTTACCTCTGGCAGGATGAATCAACCGACCGTTACTATACGGTAGATTACGATGACCAGACACCGGATCATATCTATTCCGTAACGGTAACCAACGCATACGGATGCCCAGCTATGGATGAGATCCAGGTAACCTTTGAAAATATTACGGATGTCGTTATCGATAGCCTGGAAAATCCGGTAAGCGCCTGTTATCTGGGCAACCAGGAACTGATGAAAATACACATCCGGAATGTTGGGACCGTTACCCTTTCAAATCCACAATTCCAGGTTACCGCTACTGTCGACGGGGGATCTCCTGCCACAGAACAGATCCTGTTGTCGAAGGATTTTCTGCCAAACGATTTCATTCTTTATACCTTCACCCAAAAGTATGATTTTTCTGCTAAGGGTGATTACAACATCCGGGTTTCTGTAACCTATGCGGATGATGATGATTCATCGAATGACACACTGGTCCGTGTGATATCACATTATGTCAATCCAACGGTTGATCTGGGTGGAGTAAATGATACCATTAAAACAACCCTGCCCTATCTGCTGGATGCCGGAGCGGATTTTGCATTTTATGAATGGAATGGAGCGGAGGGGAGCCGGACATTCGAAGCAACAACCACCGGTTGGTATGTGCTTGTAATCATTGACATGAATGGATGCACCGCGACGGACTCGGTGTTTGTTGCCTCACTGACCTCGGTTCCGGAAACCAAAGGAATAGATGACAACCTGCTGGTATATCCCAATCCGACGGGTGGTTTTCTGAATATTGCCCTGGAGATCGAAAGCATTCAGGACCTTTATCTTGAAATGATCAATGGAATCGGTCAAAAGATCCTGATCCGTGAATACCCCTCAACCAACCAGATTCATGACACTTTTGACCTGTCCGGAATGTCCAAAGGATTCTATATCCTGAAGGTTTGGACGAAGGAGGAAGAGGTGTTCAGGAAGATCATCATCGAATAAAGTTCTGATTAACAGGCTATTTCCCATTTTTCGGCATCCCCATTTCCAATTGAATGGAAGGGGATGCTCTGTTTTTTAACCTGTCCATAATCGCACACCTATTGTAACGGTTTCGTGCAAAACCAATTGACCATGATTCAGGAGGATGTTATGCTATTTATCTAAATTTCATTGATTTAGAATGTTTGGTATGTAAATTGAAATCATTAACTGGAATTCATGACAGACCTTTTTTTATGTTTCAGAACTACTTAAAAATAGCAGGGAGGAATCTCTCCCGTTACAAGGGTTTTTCCTTCATCAACATTGCCGGGCTTTCTATCGGGATGGCATGTTCCATATTGATATTTCTGTTTGTCGGGGATGAACTGAGTTATGACCGGTTTCATGAAAAGGCAAACCGGATCTACCGGATCGGGCAGAAGGGGAATATCGGTGACAGGAAATTTAATGGGAGCACCACACAGGCACCTGTTGCCAGGACGCTTGTGGAGGAATTCCCGGAGGTGGAGGCAGCAACGCGGATACAACCGGGAATAAATACGGTCATTACCTATGAGAAGAAGAGCTTTTTTGAAAGCCGTTACCTATACGTTGACTCCTCATTTTTTAATGTGTTCACCTTTCCCCTGGTCATGGGAAATCCTGAAACAGCCCTTTCAAATCCGCATACCATGGTATTAACAGAATCCACTGCAAAGAAATACTTTGGTGATGAGGATCCGATCGGTAAGGTACTTCATGAGGCCGACGGGAATGATTTTATGGTAACCGGTGTAGCCCAGGATGTTCCTGAGAATTCCCATTTTCATTTTGATGTTCTTGCATCGATCAAAACCTTGCCACACAGTGAGGAGGAAAACTGGTTAAGTGACTATCTATATACCTATATTGTCCTCAAGGAAGGTTATCCATCTGCCACTTTTGAAGCCAAACTGCCGGCATTTATAAAGCGGCATATGGGGCCGCAGATTCAGGAGGGTTTAGGGATCACGTTTGATGACTGGGCTGCATCCGGAAACAGCTTGAATTATTACCTGGATCCACTGACAAAGATCTACCTGCATTCAGAAGCAACACATCAGGTTGAGCCCATCGGTGATATTACGTACGTCTATTTTTTCTCGGTTATTGCCTTTTTCATCCTGCTGTTAGCCTGCATAAACTTCACCAACCTCACCTCCGCAAAATCAAGTATACGAGCCAGGGAAGTAGGCATGCGGAAAGTAATGGGATCCAGTCGAGGGAAACTGATCATACAGTTTTTAGCTGAATCCATCTTCCTGACAACCGTAGCTCTCCTGTTTTCGCTGGTCATTGTTGAATTAATGCTACCCCTGTTCAATAATCTTTCGGGCAAAGAATTATCCATTCATTATTTAAGCAACTTGTACGTTCTTCCCGGCTTCCTTTTACTGATCATTGGTGTAGGTTTATTGTCCGGGAGCTATTCCGCTTTTATGATCTCCTCCTTCAAGATTTTAACGGTTATCCGGGGTGAGGTTAATACAGGGGCAAAGAAAGCGTGGTTCAGAAGTGGCCTGGTTATCTTCCAGTATGCCATCTCGATTGTTATCATCATTTGCACCATTGTCGTATATCAACAACTCGAATTCATCCGGAACAAGAAACTGGGATTTAAGAAAGAGCATGTGCTGGTCATTGACCGTGCCTATGGATTGGAAGAAAAAGTTACGGTATTCAAAGAGGAGATATTAAAGCATCCCGGAGCATTGAACGGATCAGTAACTTCTGCCATCCCCGGGATGTCGGGTTGGAATGGAACTATCTTTCAACGTGAAGATTCACCTGCGGAGGAACTGTTTCATTTCAGGCTTTTACGTGGAGATTATGAAGTTCTGAATACATTCGGTTATGAGCTGGTGGAAGGCCGGTTTTTCTCAAAGGAATTCCTATCGGATTCGATGGCGTTTGTCATCAATGAAACAGCCGCTAAAGATCTCGGATTCAAAAACCCGGTAGGCAAGAAGATCGTTGAGATAACGGAAGGGGCAGATGAACGGACGACACACGAGATCATCGGGGTGGTGAAGGATTTCCATTTCAACTCCCTTCGCGATCCCATTGAGAATCTTGTCATCTACCTTCCCCAACACTATTTCCCATTTTATATGTCTTTCCGGATCGATTACAAAACGACCAAAGAGATCCTGAAACATGCTGAAAAAACCTGGAAGAAGCTCGTGCCCAATCAGCCGTTCAGCTACTTTTTCCTGGAGGATAATTTCAATGCCCTGCACCAGACAGAACAGAGGACGGGAAAGATTTTCGGTGTATTCTCCATACTTGCCATTTTTATTGCAAGTCTGGGCCTGCTGGGCCTGGCATCGTTCATGGCTGAGCAGCGGACCAAAGAGATTGGCATACGAAAAGTATTGGGCGCTTCCGTACCAGAGATTGTCAGGTTATTCTCGAAAGAATTTATCCTCTGGGGGTTGATGGCCAATCTCATTGCCTGGCCGGTCGCTTATTTTGTTATGAAAAGCTGGTTGCAAAATTTTGCTTACCGGGTTAACATGCCCTACTGGGCTTTTTTCGTGGCTGCCCTGATCGCCCTTTTCTTTGCCATTATAACCGTCAGTGTGCAAACCATTTATGCAGCCACGAGAAATCCTGTGAAAGCGATTAGTTACGAGTAGGATGGTTCCTGGTTCCTGCCCGCCCGACTGAACGACTTCAGTCGTTCGGGCGGGGTTCCTGGTTTCTGGTTCCTGGTTTCTGGTTTCTGGTTTCTGGTTCCTAGTTCGGCTTGGCTTCCAGTTTCCGGATCAGGTTTGAGAGTTGAATCCGGTTTTTTACACCGGTTTTGAGGAATATCCTGTAGACATGATCTTTCACCGTCTGAAGTGTAATAAAAAGCTCCTCACTGATCTCCCGATTCGATTTCCCCAGGCAGATCTTCTGAATGATCTCTTCTTCCCTTTTCGAAATCCCAAATTCACTGATAAACTGTTCCATATTTCCAATACAATCCAGCTTACTCTCGGGAACAGGGATGGATTGGATCAGGTAGAATCGGATAGATATCACGGGTAGAACGGACGAGGTAAAAAACAGGAAAATAAAAGCTGCTCCAATGTATTGATGCTTATCGGCAAGCAGCAGTAAGGTGATTACACCGGAGAAGATGATCAGGTTCAGGACAGCAAACCGGAACAATGCTTTTTTTTGGGGTTTCTCCTTTCCGTGAAGGGACATCAGTATGGTAATGGTACCATGAACCAGAACAAGCAATCCCAATCCTCCAATAATAATACCGATCACTTTGGAGATCAACTGAAAGTATCTGTAGCTGAAATCCTGAAAAAAGTAGAGGACAACCCCATATCCTGTAAAAAACAGGAACCAGATTACCAGGTATGAGAAGGTTTTGCACGCTGACAGGCTGGTATCAACCAGTTCATGGCAACACCTCAAGAACATATACCAGGCAAGGACCAGGAAAGGAAATCCGAGAAAGGTAAAGAAATGGCTGATCTTCTCCACGTCATCGGCAGAGATCTCCTGGTTAGCGAGCACTACGCGTATGATCCCGGGAACCAGGATGCCATAGGTTCCGAATATGGCAAGAAAGATCTGAAAATAAAGGTAGCTGGAGAGAAAGGGCAGCCTGTACTTTTTGTTCATCATTGAGGTAAGAAAGATGGTAAACAGGATACCAGCCAGTGAAAGGTTTATAATGCCAATGTAGATCAGTTCCATTGCTCAAAGGAAGGGTCTGATACCCAAAAGTAGAGAAAATTCTTCTTATCACCTGCAATAACGAATTTTTCATGCGCCTAATCGTCCAACTTAAGTCGTGTTTTATAAGAATCCAACTTAAGTCGCTAAAATGGATATGAATTCTACCCTATTTTAGCATCAGATTCCGGAATCAAAATGATCCGGTCAAGCATCAACTATCATTTTTTAACTTAAACTTGGAGGATTTAATTATGAGCGAACAGGTAAAAACAAACCAGGAATCCAACGGCATTCCAAGGTCAACCGTTGGAGATTCATATGGATATGGTTGGAAGCAGTTTATAAAATATTTTCTGGAGCTTTTTCTGATCAGTATTATTGTCCTGCTTGTTCAGGCACCGCTGGGGGGATTAGGCGCCATTACCAATGGCCATGGTCCGGCTATCATGTTTTTTGTATTCTTTCTCCAGCTGTTTGTTCTTGCCTATGCGATACTTTTCCTGGCTCCCATTGATTATGGTGCAAGCTATGCGTTTTTGAAGGGTGTCCGAAACGAGAAGCTGGAGATCAGGGATATGTTCAGCGGATTTGAGAATTACCTGAACGTGGTTCTCGCCAACATACTAACCGGTTTTTTGATCAGTATTGGTTTATTTTTTCTGATCGTACCGGGTATCTTTGTAGCCTGCCGGCTGGCTTTTGTGCGATACCTGGTCATTGACAGGCAGCTTGATCCGATAGAAGCGATCAAGGCAAGCTGGCGGATGACCAAGGGACATGGCTGGACCATTTTCTTCATGGGGTTGTTAGCCATACCGATTGTAATAGCCGGTTTGATCTGTCTATTAATAGGGGTGATTTTTGCTGCCATGTGGATCCGGTGTGCTTTTGCAACTCTCTATTACTCTGTCAGTCAGGATTATCCCGTTGGTGAGGAGCTTGCAGCTTAATAACAGGCTGTTCCGCACCTGCCGGCCTCCGGAGCGATTTTTTTGGAATTGCCTATATATCATGCTTGTTCAATTGGTTCATAAATAATGTACAGGCAACCAGATCAGTCGTGTCTCAGGGCTTTTACCGGATCAATGCGTGCTGCCCGGATAGCAGGGTAGAGTCCTGCAGCAAGGCTTACAACCATTGAGAAGGCAACTGCTCCAAGGATCAGCCACAATGGGAAATAGAAAAGATCAATTGGTGCTTCTCCCTGCGGTATCAGTTTTGTATTGGCAACGACGTTGGCTACACGGGTTACTCCCCAGCCCAGGATCAGTCCGAACAGTGCTCCCAGGAAACCGATGGATGCGGCCTCGACAAAAAAGATCTTTCGAATATCGCTCTCTGCACCACCGATCGCTTTCATGATACCGATATCCCTGGTCCTTTCCAGGATCGACATGATCATGGTGTTTATGATTCCCAGGGAGGCTACAAAGAGGGCAATGGTTCCAATTGCCCCAAGGATAGTATCCATGATCAGGAATCCACGCTTTAGCTCTTTGAACTGATCGGTGATTGTGAATACTTCCACCCCCATCTCCACCAGTTTCATCCTGACCGGTTCCAGATCTTTTATCTCATTTACCCTGACATGGATGGTCTGGTATTTTCCCCTGTTTTCGCTGTTGCTTAAAAAATCAAGAACCGTTTCAAAACTGACCCTTGGTATCTGATCAGCGGTTTTCATGGGTATCAGAATACCACCACTGAAGATGTTACTGGTAAAGGGTGAGGAGCGTTTTAATATCCCTGTTATCCTGAGTGGTGTGACCTTTTCAGTGAACGGATCCTCTTCGAAAACCTGCATCACACGGATTGGATTTAATGGCATTCGCGGTAAATGGATTACTGCTGAGATGAGGTTGATGTTTTTTCCAACAATGGAATCAATAGCAATAATTTTTACGCCATCCAGCGAATCCTTAGCAGTAAGGGTAACCGGGTTTTCCGGGTCATCCGCCACCAGTTTCATTCTTCGAAGGGTTTCCCACCGAATCACGGCGGCAGCAGCGGAATCATGGGAGAAAAATGAACCTCCGAGAAGATCATTGTAGGGTTTAAATTCCCCGAACTGTGCAGGCACAGCCTGCACTGTTGTGTTTGTTTCTGCATTTCCGAGTCGCAGTTTTGCCGGAAAGGTAACTTCCGGAAAAGCAATCTCAACCCCGGGGATCTGCTGTATTGCCAGAACCAAGGAATCGGTAAGGGGGACAGCGTCTTCAACGATGGTATCCCTTTCAAAATTTCCACTCATCATCTGCTGTATATCGATTTTCTCCGAAGTAACAGTCAGGCTGGTAAAGAGGTCGTTATTCCTGAAGGCATCGGTAATGTTTTTCTGCATACCCGTGCCGAAGGAGATCATAGAGGTCAGTGCTCCGATACCCACAACAACCCCAATGACGGTAAGCGTGGTCCTTAGCTTTGTGCGCCAGAGGTTTTCAAATCCAAGGATGATCATATCCAGCAGGTTCATCTTCAGTAGTTGTGTTTATCGATTAACAATTTCTCCATCTTTCAACCGGATGACTGCTTTAGAGACCTTTTCAGCAGTCTCCTGATCATGGGTAACCAGCAGGATGGTAATTCCTTTTTCCTGATTCAGTGCCAGCAACAGTGCAATAATCTCTTCAGAGGTAATGCTATCGAGATTTCCTGTTGGTTCATCCGCAAGCAACACTTTAGGATTGTTTGCAAGTGCCCTGGCAATGGCAACCCTTTGGGCTTCTCCACCCGACAATTCGGAGGGTTTATGCGTTAAGCGTGCTCCCAGTCCGACCTGATCCAGTAATTCAATCGATCGTTTTTTCCGCAACCTTCGTGGTATTCCCCCGAAGGTGAGGGCAAGGCTGACATTCTCAAGGGCTGTCCGTGAAGGGATGAGATTGAACGATTGAAAGATCATTCCAACCGAGAATCTCCGGTGCAGGGCAAGTTCAGCCCTCTTCATCCTGCTCAGGTTCCTCTCTTCAAAAATAATTTCACCGGAAGTGGCATGGTCTAATCCTCCAATCAAATTCAGCAGGGTTGATTTTCCGGAACCGGATTTGCCCACGATGGAAAAAATTTCACCCCGGTTCACCGCAAAGGTAACATCCCGCAATGCCGGGATCTCAACTTCCCCTTTGAAATAGGATTTGGATAAGCGGGAAATCCTGATGAGCGGTATTTCAGGTGTTCCATTCATAAATCACCTAAAGATGAAGAAAAAATTTCATTGAAAAAAAAATATGGCAACGAGTTATTCGTCTCCAGTAATGAAAGACAATCACGAATAAAATTTTAAGTCATGAATAACGAAGAACAATTGAGCAGCTGGGGAGTGATTGGGATCCTGTTTCTCTTCCTGGTACTTTTCGTAGCCATTCTCATCTAAAATATCCGGTACTTTGATGAAAATAATAACGAACCAATGTTGGCAAAACAGGATCCGGATTATCTTCTGGATCCTCTTGGTAACCGGGATGATCATCATCTCCATTTTTCGTTTTGTCACTCATGATTTTCAATTTTTTTATTGAGGAGTGTTTACATTCCTGTTGATTTGAAATGAGTCTACACACCTCCTGAATGCCTGAATTCCGATCAATATCTTGGAATCTTTAATCGAATCGGTTATATTGGTAGAAAGAAACAATCCCAAACCAATGAAACGAAGAGCTTTCTTTAACCGTACACTTTCTATCACCCTTGCATTATCCGCTTTGCCATTTGGAAAGGTTTTCGGGAAAACAGAAAAAAAAGATGTTGGAATTTCCCGCAGGGAACTCGGAAAAACCGGAGAACAATTGTCCATTATCGGATTCGGTGGTATCATGTTGAATAACCAGGAGCAAACGTTTGCCAATGACCTGGTTGCCAAATCCTATGATTCCGGGATAAACTATTATGATGTCGCACCCACGTATGGGAATGCTGAGGAGAAGCTGGGGCCGGCGCTGGAGCCTTACCGGGAGAAGTGCTTTCTTGCCTGCAAAACCACCGAAAGAAAATCTGAAGGAGCTAAAAAGGAATTGCACCAGTCCCTCAAAAACCTGAAAACCGATCATTTTGATCTTTACCAGTTGCATGCCCTGAGTTCGGTTGAAGATGTAGAGACCGCGTTCGGACCGGGAGGTGCCATGGAGCTGTTTTTGAAAGCAAAGCAGGAAGGGAAAGTGCGGTTTCTCGGATTTTCTGCGCATTCCGAGGAAGCGGCATTGCTTGCCATGAGCAAGTTTGATTTCGATACCGTCCTTTACCCGATCAATTACGTCTGCTGGTTCCAGGGAAATTTTGGTCCCGGGGTTGTCCGGATGGCAAAAGAAAAGGGAATGGGTATCCTGGCATTAAAAGGCCTTGCCCACAGACCGATCCCACAGGGTATGGAAAAACCTTACGAACGATTGTGGTATATTCCGATCGAGGATGAGGAGATACAGGATCTTTCATTACGGTTTACCTTATCGCAGGGCGTTACGGCTGCCATACCACCGGGAGATCCTCAATTCTTTCCCAATGCTCTTAATATCGCCCGCGGACCTGTTGCCATATCCTCGGCTGAACTAAAAAAGATTGAATCCCTTGCATCTGGAGTTAATCCGCTTTTTTCGGCATGAAATGTTATTTTTAGGCAGTTAACCATTTTTTTATGCCCAGTTTTGTAATTACACAGAAATGCGATGGGTGCAAGGCACTCGATCGTACTGCCTGCCAGTACATCTGCCCGAATGATCTGATGCTCCTGGACAAAAAAACCGGGAAAGCATACAACCGTGCACCGGACATGTGTTGGGAGTGCTACAGTTGCGTAAAGATCTGTCCCACACAGGCAATTGAAGTGAGGGGATATGCCGATTTCATGCCGATGGGTGCAGTTGTTCATCCGATGCGTGGAACGGATCACATACTCTGGACGGTTAAATTTCGTGATGGGCAGGTTCAGAGATTTAAGTTTCCTATCCGGACCACCGAGGAGGGGAAAGCTATTCCGGATGCAGGGTACCCAACAGGAACTGCAGATTTAAAAAGTCCGTTGCTGCGCACAGAACCGGACTCTACCGGCATGTCTGACCTGGCTAAAATAAAGGAGTAATGGAAAAAGCTAATCACTTCGAAACGGTTGAAGTCAACACCGATCTGCTCATCCTGGGAGGAGGGATGGCCGCCTGTGGTGCAGCATATGAAGCTTCCCACTGGGCAAAACAACACAACCTGAAAGTTACGCTGGTCGATAAGGCTGCTATGGAACGAAGCGGTGCAGTTGCCATGGGGCTGTCTGCCATCAACCAGTACCTGGGATTAAAAGATGGCAGGAACAAACTGGAGGATTATATAACCTATGTCAAGAATGATCTCATGGGGATTGCCAGGGACGACCTTGTGGCAAACATTGCCCGTCATGTCGATTCGTCGGTGCACCTGTTTGAAAAATGGGGACTGCCGATCTGGAAGGACGAGCAGGGGAAGTATGTAAATGAGGGGAGGTGGCAGATCATGATCAACGGTGAATCCTATAAACCAATCGTAGCCGAAGCAGCGAAAAATGCCCTGAACGAGCTCGGAGAAAACGGAAGTTATTACGAACGAATTTTTATCACCGGTCCCCTGCTGGATGGGAACCGGTGCATTGGTGCAACCGGGTTCAGTGTGCGCGAGAACAAGTTTTATGTTTTTAAAGCGAAAAGTGTCATTGCTGCCATGGGTGGAGCAGTACATGTTTTCCGGCCCCGTTCTGACGGAGAGGGTATGGGACGATCCTGGTACCCTCCGTTTAATTCCGGAGCGAGCGCATATTTTACGCTGAAAGCAGGCGCTGAGATGACCTGCCAGGAGATTCGTTTTGTTCCGGTCCGGTTCAAAGATGCATACGGCCCGGTTGGTGCCTGGTTTTTGCTTTTCAAATCGCGGGCAACCAATGCCCTCGGTGAAGATTATATGGAAACCAGGGCAGATGAATTAAAGAACTGGTTGCCTTATGGGACTGCAAAACCCACACCGGCAAACCTTCGCAACTACCTGATGATGCTCGAGGTGGAAGAGGGCAAGCATCCGATCTACATGCGGACAGAAGAAGCTATCCAGAACATTGTCCGTATGTCGAGCGATGAAGAGTCCGCAAGAAAAACACTGAAAAGGCTGGAAAATGAAGCCTGGGAAGATTTTCTGGATATGACCATCAGCCAGGCATTGCTCTGGGCATCAACCAATGTCAAACCAGAGCAAAAGCCGTCAGAAATAGCCGCCTGTGAACCCTATTTTATCGGTTCCCACTCGGGCGGTTCAGGTGCCTGGGTCAGTGGTCCTGAAGATCTTGCCCCTCCGGACTACCGGTGGGGATACCCGAACATGACCACCGTGCAGGGGCTATTTGCCGCAGGGGATGCATCAGGAGCCTCAAGCCATAAATTCTCCTCCGGTTCGTTTACCGAAGGAAGGATTGCCGGAAAAGCTGCCATATCATTTTGTGTGGATAATCCGGAGATACCGGTTACACAGAAAGAAAAACTGGAAGAGATCAAGGAAGAGACACTCAGACCGCTCCAACTTTTTAACCAGCACAAAGACTATACAAATGATCCCAATGTCAATCCCCACTACATCAGACCACAAATGTTCATGTTCAGGCTTCAAAAGATCATGGATGAGTATGCCGGAGGTGTATCAACCCTGTTCAGAACCTCACGCCCCCTGCTTGAAAAAGGGCTTGAATTCCTGCAATTCATGAAAGAGGATGTGGAAAAACTTGCAGCAGAAGACAGTCATGAACTGATGCGGTGCTGGGAAAATATCCACCGCCTGTGGCAGGCAGAATCACACATCCATACCATATTGTTTCGCGAAGAAACCCGGTGGCCCGGATATTACTTTCGGACCGATTTCCCGGCAATGGATGAAAAATGGCATTGCTTTACAAATTGCCGCTGGAATCCTGAATCGGATGAGTGGGAAATGATGAAGAGGAAGGTAATCGACCTGGTTTAGAAGTTGTCAATGTGATGCGAAAATGTCATTTTGATTATGATTAAAATAACAAATTACAATGATCAAATCACAAATAATAATCAAATTACAAATAGTAATGATTCAATAACATGCTTATTATGGGATTTGAAATTTGAATGAAGGCAACTATTTTATCTGATCAAGGAAACGATGAGGGACAGGTATGACATTCTGGTTATAGGAGGCGGGATCAGTGGCATAACGGCATCGCTTGAGGCTGCTGAAACGGGATTCAGCGTGCTGCTTGTTGAAAAAGAAGCCTTTGTTGGAGGACAGGTGGCTGGAATGAACCAGTATTTTCCAAAACTTTGCCCTCCGTATTGCGGACTGGAAATCAATTTCCGGCGAATCCGTGAAAATCCAAACATTGATCTGCAGACCTCCTCCATAGTCAAAACAGTTGAAGGTTGTGAAGGAGATTTTCAGGTGACACTCGAAACGTTACCAACCCATGTGAATGAGAATTGCACCTGCTGTGGCGAATGTACACTGGTTTGCCCGGTTGAAAGATCCGATCCATTCAACCTGGGGTTAAGCCAGACCAAAGCGATATACCTCCCCCATGACCTGGCGTTTCCTTCACGCTTTACCATTGATCCCGTTGTATGCCTGAAGGAGGAATGCGGGAAATGTGTTGATGCCTGTACATACCAGGCGATCGATCTGACTGAGAAATCCAATCAAATAACCGTCCACACCAGTGCCATTGTTATTGCAACGGGCTGGAAATTATACGATGCAGCGAAACTGACCGACCTGAAATTTGGCGTTTTTCCCGATGTGATAACCAGCATGATGCTGGAGAGAATGGCTGCACCAAACGGGGCGTTCCATGGCAAGGTTGTCAGACCCTCGAATGGAAAAACACCCGCGAATATTGCTTTCGTTCAATGTGCAGGATCAAGGGACGAAAACCACCTTCCCTACTGCTCGGGTATCTGTTGCTCAGCATCGATGAAACAGGCACTTTTTCTTGCAGAAAAATATCCGGAAGCAACGATCAGTATCTTTTATATCGACCTCCGTGTCATGGGAAGAAATGAAGATTTCCTGAACACGGTAGAGAGCCACCCGTGTATTGAACTAATCAAAGGAAAAATTGCAGGAATAAAGCAATCTGAGAATGGAGAACATTTGATTCTTGAAGCCGAAAACATCATGTCGGGGAAGAAGGAGACAACACAGGCAGACCTGGTTGTTCTTGCCCTTGGTATTCAACCGAATCCGGTTGAATTGAAGGAAGTGATTTTTGATGAATCAGGTTTTGTTTCTCAGAAGCACCTGATCCCCGGTTTTTATGCAGCCGGGTGTTGCAGAAATCCGATGGATGTGTCCATGTCGGTAAAAGATGCTACCGGAACAGCCTTGAAGGCAATACAATCGGTGGTGAAGACGAAACGGAAAGTAGTACGATAGTAACTCAGTTGTAACTCAATAGTAATTCGATCGTAGTTTGATCGTAATTGAATTGTTCACACAGTGAACCAGAATGTAAACAGGATAGGCGTTTTTATATGTACCGGTTGTTCGATCGGTGACAGGCTGGATATTGATTCCCTGCGGGAAATCTGTTCCAGAGAGGAGCAGGTTGTTCTTTCAGAAGTACATTCCTTCCTTTGTCATGCCGGCTTCCGCAAAGAAATTTCAGATGCCATAGCAGCGAATAAACTGGATAAGCTGGTCATTGGCGCCTGTTCACCCAGGGTTAAGCGGAAAGAGCTGTTTTTTGAATCCATTCATACGGAAAGGGTAAACCTCAGAGAACAGGTAGTATGGTGCCATTCTTCCGGAGATGAGGATACCCAGATGCTTGCTGAAGATTCGATGAGGATGGGGATTGCCAGGGCAAAAACAACAGGGATACCTGATCCTGAGATAAAACCCGACCTTACCACAGACATCCTTGTCTTGGGTGGGGGGATAACGGGCATGTCAGCAGCCATTGAAAGCGCCAAAGCCGGTTACCGTGTGTACCTTGTGGAAAGAGAAGAAAAGCTGGGTGGGAAAGCCGCATTACTTTATAAACAGATTCCTGCTCAGGCACCCTATGATCAACTAGCAGAACCAATCGTTCATCAGATGATCAGCGAGACCGAAAGCGAACAGGGAATAGAAATATTCAGATCGACTACGATTCAGAGCATATCGGGCCAGCCGGGAGAGTTCGATATTTTGTTATCTAAAAACGGGACAAAGAAACAGATCAAAGCTGCGAGCATCATCATGGCAACCGGGTGGAAACCATACGATGCCACTCGATTGAAGGAATATGCCTATGGGAAAAATCCCAATGTGATAACCAGCCACGAACTGGAAGAGATGGTTGACGGATCAACAATTCTAAGGCCATCCGATAAAAAGCCAGTACAGCGTGTTCTGTTTATCCAGTGTGCCGGTTCCCGCGACAGGAATCACCTCCCCTATTGTTCCACCTATTGTTGCGGCACCTCGCTTAAACAGGCAAAATATTTCAGGGATATGAATCCCGATTCACAGGTATTTATAATATACCGGGATATCCGCGCGTATGGGACAATAGAGTATTTTTATAAAGAGGTTCAGAAAGATGAAGCCATCTTTCTGACGAAAGGAGTGGTATCCGGTGTTTTCGGCTCAAAAAATGAATTGGTAGTTGAAGTTAAAGAATCATTGATTGATGACATCTTTTGTGTAAACGTCGATCTGGTGGTTCTTGCGACGGGAATGGTACCGAACGATGCGGAGGATCTGAACCTGACCTACCGGCTCGGAAAAGGGCTGCCTGGATTAAAATATGATTTCCCCGACTCCCATTTTATCTGTTTTCCTTATGAAACCAGACGTACAGGAATCTATGCTGCCGGAAATCTGCGTACTCCGGGATTTATCCCCATGTGTATGGAAGATGCTGCCGGTGCTGCGATGAAGGCCATACAATGTGCCGAATTGACCAGGCAAGGAAAATCGGTTCATCCCCGCTCTGGAGACTGCAGTTACCCTGAATTGTTTATGCAGCGCTGTACCGATTGTAAACGATGTACGGAAGAGTGTCCTTTTGGTTCCTATGATGAAACAGAAAAAGGAACACCCCTGCCCAATCCGAGCCGCTGCCGGCGATGCGGTATCTGTGTAGGTTCATGCCCCGAACGAATCATCAATTTCCAGGACTTTTCCATCCATGCCATTTCCTCGATGATCAAAACCATTGAAGTACCCGATGAATTCGAAGAAAAACCAAGGGTGCTTGCTTTTGTCTGCGAAAACGATGCATATCCTGCATTCGATATGGCTGGAATACAGCGGCTTGAATACAGTGCATTTCTGCGGATCATCCCAGTCCGTTGCATCGGCTCAGTAAATCCTGTTTGGATTTCCGACGCCCTGTCAAAAGGATTTGACGGGATCCTTCTGGTCGGATGCAAACCGGGAGAAAATTATCAATGCCACTATATTCATGGGAGTGAACTGGTTGAAACACGGGGCGAAAATATCCGGGAGACGCTGAAGACCATGATGCTCGAACCGGAAAGGATACGTACAGAATTTTTAGAGATCAATGAATATTACCGGATACCGGATATTGTAAACGGTTTCCTGGAGGAAATAGAAACCATGGGGCCGAATCCGTTTAAAGGGATTTGAAATGTAATTCTCCCAAGGAGTCCTTCGGACAATGGTAATTCGATAGTAATTCGGTGAATAAGGGGAAAACAATGAATTACCATGAATTACGTGAACCACCGAAGGTGGTGAACAAATTACCAGGAATTACTAAGAATGAGATGAACGAAGTGAATAAAAAGATGCAGTTTATCGAGCCTGATACAAGTCTGATCGAGTATCTCAGGAGGGATTGCAACTCGGCTATTTCCACCTGCATGCAGTGTGGTTCCTGCAGTGCCGTTTGTGAGCTTTCTCCGGAAGATAAGCCATTTCCGAGGAAAGAGATGATCTGGGCAAGCTGGGGGTTACGGGAGAAGATCCTGGGAGATCCGGATATCTGGTTATGCCATCAGTGTGGTGACTGCACGGTAACCTGTCCGAGGGATGTACGGCCCGGAGATGTCATTGCCTCCCTGCGCAGCTACCATTATCTGCATTATGCCCGCCCCCGGTTTCTTGGTAAGTGGCTCCATTCACCGAAATACCTTCCGCTGGTCATCTTACTTCCTGCCCTGATCATTACAGGGATCATTGCATTAACCGGGAGCATCAAAATGCCGGAGGGCCCGGTCAATTATTCGATTTTTTTTCCTCACCTCTGGTTGAATGTTTCCTTCTTCTTCTTTGTACTTCTATTTTATGGATTCTTTATTTCAGGGATCGTGCAGTTTCTCAGGGAGATGAAACAACGATCTGACCTTCCCGTTTCATCGGGAAGGCTATGGAAAAACAGCTGGCAGGTTTTAAAAGAGATCCTGACACACCGGCATTTTCGCAAGTGCAGCACCAACCGTTTCAGGTATACCGCTCATTTTTTAGTATTCTGGGGATTCGTACTGCTGCTGGCAGTTACACTTTTTGCTATCTTGTCAACCCTCTTTTTCGAATATCCCCTCCCCTTTCTGAACCCGATCAAAATCGGAGGCAACCTGGGAGGAATGATGTTGGTTATTGGGATTTCAATTATGGTGTTTATACGGCTATTCAATCGCCGTAACCGTGCCGGTTCGAATTATTTCGACTGGTCATTCCTGATTACACTTTTGTTGTTAACTTTATCAGGAGGTTTGGTCGAAATGGCAAGGTTTATGAACTGGACGGCAGCATACCTGGTCTATTTTATCCACCTGGTGCTTGTGTGGATGGTCATCCTGTACGCACCGTATACAAAATTCGGACATTTTCTTTTCCGGACCGTAGCTCTTATTGCGGCGAAGCAAAGAGGCCGTCAGATTTTAAAAAACAAGCCCCAACCGAGTAACGCTGAATGAACAATCGAATATGGTTCAACCATATTCATACTATATTTAGGATTGATTGCATATTGAAATACGTTTGGGACAGACATCACTTTTCCTTCACTCAATAATAATATATTACACCGCCACCGCTTCCAAACCTTGGATTCACCACATTGTTATAAATTGAACCAAAGGTATAGGAGAGGCCAAAGCTGGTATAATACCGGTACTGTGTTTCCAATTCTTTCCGGTGCAACAATATTTCCTCTGTCGTTGCACCCCCTTTCACCAGGGAGAGCTGGTCATGCACCATTCCCCCACTTCCCCCGATCCGGATGCGCAATCCTTTGGCAATCCTTAAGTTAAAATACAAGGATACATAGAGGTTATTCTTCTTCCAGTCATGGAAATAATTACTCCAGCCGATTGAAGTATCGATCGATCCCCACTTTTGAACCACCTCCAGGGCAATATCGAGGTTTTGCTCCCATAGACTCTCATGCATCTTGAAGTAAATGGTAGAATCGGTATAATTATTAAAGACATATCCTGCACTGTATAAAATCCTGAATTGTTTTCGCGTGGATTCAGAATAAGGAAAAATATCGTATTCAATTCCGGGAGCAAAAGTAAAATGGAGATCGTAATTGCTGTATGTTGATGTTCCGATAAAGGTTGTTCCGCCAATTGACCAATGCTCCCCAAGGCTTTTCACAATGAGGGCATCAAAAGATTTGGATTTGTTTGAGCTATAATAGGTCCCATCATCGAATTCATATTTCTCTTCTCCATAACTATAAAAAGCATCCATGTCTATTTTCCATTCTGAGGTCACTTTCGATGCAGAGAGTGATCCATAGAAATCGAAGTAGTTATAGATTTTCTGACCACTTAGATATCCATTTGCACTGGTGCTAAAAACCCAGTTCTTCCACCGGTCGCTGCTTACTTCTTCCTTCAGGGGTTCGGTGAACCGGATATCCATATGTTTAGCCAGCGGTGTCTTAAGGACATAACGCATCAATCCCATTTTCAATGTTTTTACCTGTCCTTCTCTCCGCTGATCTTCAGTATCATCGGGAGAACTTGGATAAATCAGGGTATCTTTCATGCCTTCAAATCGTTTCTGCCCAATCAGGAAATAGGTGTACTCCCAACCTCCTGCTCCGGTTGCCTGAGAGGTCGAGATAATATAAACATCGGCATCCTTGATGTCGCGAACATAATTAACAAAATTAATTTCCTTGCGGATATAGCTGGTAGCATCCATAAATACATTCAGGGCGTCTTTTCGGAGGGTATCGGGGGATTCGGTTTGATCCTGTCCATAGGAAACAGCAGCGATGCAGAATCCGCAAAAAATCGTTACAATTTTTTTCATTTTCATTCAGGGTTTTGACTGCCAGGAGTCAAAATCAAATTTGGGCAGGTATATTTACTGGTTTCACTTACATTCTGGTATCTGATTCCGGTCGGTTATTAGAATAACTCAGTAGGATCGGGAAATATTTTCTCCCAGGACATAATTTTTACAAGGTTCTCGTTATCGAACAGCCTACCGGAGAGCAGGTATTGTGCCCACCGTTTGGGTAAATTAAACCGAAATTCCAGGATGGTTGATTCCTCCACATAGATAAACGTAGTAAACTCTTCCCTTATTTCCCGGAAATATTCCTTATAGGCATACCGTCCACCCTCTGCGATGACATCAAATTGAATCTCAAGGGATTTACCATCCATGCCATAACATTCATAATGATCTGTTTCCCATATCATTGCGACATCCAGGGTTTCCGGATCCTCATTCAGGTATTCGAGAAAGACATCGCCACGGTATTTCGACCGCCTGATGGTCAGATCCCATATTCCTTCCAGCGGTTTCATGTCATCTCCCCTTTTTTCAAAAAATGACTGAAACGCTTCGCCGGATTCAATAAGCAGGGAGTCGGGCAACGGCCTGATCTCTTTTCTGTCCAGCCATACACCGAAGAAGTTAAATCCTGAAACCGGTTTTTCAATGATATCCATTTTCTGTACGGACGTATCGATAGATGGAAAATAGAGCTGGAACTCATAATCCTCACCTCCGGCATAGACTTTCTTTTGATCCGGACACAAGGGGATCTCTTTTGCCATGATCAGGTATTTTCGTTCACTGCTCTTCTCGGGTTGTATATAATAGTTTTTATCCGCACAGATCCAGGCATCTTCTTCCTCCGGAATATAAAGCATGTCGACAATTGTAAATAAGTCCGTTATCTCAATCTTGAGAATCCGGACCGATTGGTTGGTTTTCCTATCGACATCGGGAAAAATAGTAACCTGGGACAGGGAAAACTGGTAAATGCTGAGGTAAGCGATCAAGGTGAACAGACCATGTCTTTTCCGCATAGCTGGCAAATTTCACATCCAAATTAATCAATTTCGATGAGATGATCAAGCGATAACCGATCTTGCCCGGGTTATATGGATTATAAAAGGCTCCGCTTAGTATTTTCCAGACAATATCTTACCATTGTTGTGGTTATTTTTTATTTCCTTTTTGAGCTTTTTCAAGCCTTTTAATGGCTCTTGCAGCACTCTGGCTATACGGGTTTATTTCTAATGCTTTGCGGTAGTTTTTCAAGGCCTCTTTCGTATTATTGTTTTTCGCATAAGCTTCACCAAGGCTATCGTATGAATTTGATATTTCAGGATATTCTAAAACAAAGAGCTTGAATATTTTAATAGCATCTTCAATTTTCCCTTCATCCAAAAATTCATATCCCAATGAATTTATTTCATCTTCATCAAACAAAACAATTTCAGGGTCATTTCCCTTAGCTTTATAATAAACCTGTAATCCCTTTTCTACCCCTGCGTTTTTTATATATTCACAAAAATTCTGCCCTGTCGGTGGTATTTCCATTGATTTTCTAAAATCAATTTTTAAAATTCTCTTCGATATTCCGTTTTGTTCTGGATTATTTTGTATGAATGAATAAGCACTGGAATCATTCTTAATGTAAGCATCGAGGAAATAGAGCGAATATTGATATATAAGTTCATTATCCGGGCCAATGCTTGTTAAATTTTTGTTTTTGCCACTATGAACATTATCGAAATCTCTTATTTGGGGAGTCGATTTAAAATCCTGGTGGTTCATTTTATTAAAATGTAATAAATATGCATCTGCGTACTTTATTTTATCATAAAACGTAAAATCCTGTTCCGCATGAATCTTCCTGGCCATATTCATAAATGGCGTTTTTAATTTACCGGGATTAAAATAAGGGAGGTTTTTAACAGCACGATCTCTATCTTTCAAACATATACTTCCATCAAGGCACAACACTGCTTTTATATCAAAATTCCGAAGAGCAAACAGAACATTAATTATCCCCCCGTAACTATAACCCATTGAACAAATATTGTTAATATCTGCATTGGGGAAATTTCTCATATAGCTCATGGCAAACTCCATATCTCTGATCTGTGATTCCTCATCCATCAAATTATAGGAAGGTTCTTTGTCAAACATACCATTCGATGGAATTGCTGCTATTACATATCCATGTCCTGCCAAATATTCAAAGAGTACATCAAATGATTCCGGAGTATCTCCGCCTCCAGGACAAAACAAAATAAGTGGAAAGTTACCCTCACAGGGGATTGCGTTTTTGTAAGCTCTGGTTTTACGATCAATAAGGAAATCGCTTATTTCTTCATTTTTATCCTTCGATTGATTATACCAGTTAATATGATTTTTGTATCCATCAAGGATTTGTTTCCGATTTTCTTCAGAACGCAGAGAGAAATTGAAACGGGATTCCCGGGTCATTAGATATTCTGAATAAGGCATTGGTGCACTACCCTGTTCAACGTCTGCCGGGTACCAGATAGAAATTTGTACAGGTCTGAAATTATTATCTGTTACAAGATCATTCTGATAATTATATTTTGATTTAACAGTTCTGCTATAGTCATATTCGCAAGCCACGGTATAACCCACAAAGTATTGCCCGGGAGTCAGGTTACCCCAGGAATATGCATACGTCTCTTCAACCTGCGGAATAGAACCTCCGGCTTGAAGTTTAATAACGGACCCTGGCTTATATTCCTTTCTGGGAACATACCACAAATAATCAATATCTCTGGGTCCGTCATCCTCTGTTTTAGCAAATAATATTGAACCATCAACCGTTGTATTTTTCCCCGCAATGAAAACCGTACATTCTTCGGGCACATTGCCAGCGGGAGTGGAAACAGGAGATAAATGATTTCCTTCCGCAGATGAATTCATCCCCGGAGCAAAAATCTCCCCCATTATCCCCGGCAATTCCTGACCGAGGCAGGAGCCATTGATTATTTGGGAGTCATTTTGCCGGGCGCTAATGGTTATTGCCGTTAAGAGTAATAAAATCCAGGTAATTTTTTGTTTTCTCATTTTAATCTCGACTATTTTATTTAGAAAATAAAGGACCAGATCTTTTTCATCCGTATCCAATCCCTTGATCTCTATTCACTGTCATTATTCTGAAGTAAATTCAAGGATGATCAGATCTTTTTTCACAGATGCAATGAAAAGGAGTGTTCCCACAACACAAATATCATGGGTGCAACCGAGACCTGGAAGTTCTTCAACCTGCCGGGGATGTGCAGGATCATGAATATCAAGCACTTCAACACCAAAATTATCAGCAACAAAAAGATAATTGTCGTCACCCCACACACTGAGAGCCTCACCTCCGTCATCATCATTGAAGCTTCCTACAAGCCGGGGTGTTTTTTTGTCAGCGATGCTGAAAATATCGATCCCGTTTTGATGACGGCCAAGAAACAGGAAATCTTCATGAACATGTATATTCCACGCAGCCTGCGTCCCGGGGAGTGTTGTTATTTTTTCAGGATTGGCGGGATTTGTAACATCGATAACCTCAAGTCCGTTAATCCTGTTTGCTACATAAGCGAAACCCTTAACGCATACTACTCCACGGGAAGGGCCTTCACTGCATTGACTGACAGGAGTTGGTCTGGCAGGGTCAGCAACGTCAATGATCTCCAATCCAGCCGAAGTAGCGATGTAGGCAAGATTATTTTCCAGCCAGATGCAATGCCCGGTGCCCTGTAGTGGCAGCTTACCTAATTTTCGGGGATTTGAGGGATCGCTGACATCTATTGTGTATCCGTATTCACCCACAGTATAGGCCAATCCGCTACTTACAATCAAATTAAAAGTAACTCCAGTAAATATTTCTCCAATCTTTTTCGGATTTTCAGGATTACTGACATTGAAAATCAACAGCTCATCATTATTTGTGATGTATGCATACCCATTCTCTGCGTACACCCCATAGGGTACATCACCTGCTTTTGTCGTACTGATGATTTTTAAGGATTCATGTTTCTCAGTGACCCGTTCTTCGCCAATTTGGGAAAGTGTGGTATTCATGCACAGTGCTGCGCACATGAGTACTGAATTCTGGATTAGATAAGGTGCTATTTTCATTCTATTTCCCCATTATTTATAATCCTGTCATTCCTGATCAAAGCCGCATTGCTGACTTCCCGCCAGAAAATCAGTCGTTTCCTTTTCATTTTATGAAAACGGAACGGATAGGTGATCCTTCCTTCGGGATCAGCAGTTGGCTTATTCTGAACGTGTATGTGAAGGTGGGGAAAAGATGTGTTTCCGGAATTCCCTACGTATCCCAGAATATCTCCTTTATTTACAATCTGTCCTTCCTCAACCGCAATATCGTCTTTCATCAGATGGGCAACATAAAAATAATAGCCACTGCCAATATCCAGGATCACATAGTTACCTCCAGGATTTTCCGTATCCGGTTCACCAAAGACATCACTGGTCAGGCTGTCTACCACTTCGGTTATCCGTCCGGCTGCCGGAGCATACACCGGTTCACCATACGAATAAAAATCGGCAACCTCTTCTTCTGCTTCTTTAAAAAAGCGCCCATCTGGTCCAATTTTCAGGCAGTCGATAGCATACCTGTTTTTAGAATGCGCATTGGTCAGTGTCGTTGCTCCTGCATGACCTGCCAGCCATTCCCCATGGACCGGAAGGTCGAGTAAAACACAATCAGCTGTTTTCGGGAAAGGATATGTTTGTATGATCTTTGGAAATAATAATACAGCTATGGCCAGGCAAATCAGAACTGTTAAAAAGTGAATGATCCTGCGGAATAACGAGGCTTTGGGTAAATTTTCAGGTACAGAAAGACTCATACAGGTTTCCAGAATTGCCCAGGTGATGAACACCACAATAAATAGTGTCTTCACGTACGCATGGAGTACGGCTGTAAATATGAGGATAATGAACAGGCAATAGATGATACCCGCTGCCATCAACGGCAATGAAATGGCTTTAAAAATCCCAGATATCCTGTAGGTCAATCCAATATCGCTTTTCCAGACAGGAGCCCTGGATTTCTTTTTAAAGAAAATCCCTCTAATACGCAGACTGATAAAGATAAAAAATAACAAAGTCAGCGTTAAAAGAATAGGATTTAAGATAATCTCTCCTTGTTTGAACATAGTTTATTTCGCCGTTATTTTGATTAATTAACTCAAGTTGCTAGCTATTGCAAAAAGTTATATGATTTGCTTAAATTATAGAATTTCCCATTGGAGAGTGACTCTCCGAGTCGCTCCTCC
>Ga0315553_10000362_pt1 | contig 41178 bp, 40 predicted proteins | sample SalMarSW160140MG_FD_203099 | JGI IMG/M metagenome (GOLD analysis project Ga0315553, IMG submission 203099) | Salt marsh sediment microbial communities from the Plum Island Ecosystem LTER, Massachusetts, United States - Salt Marsh Sediment SW1601-40 ...
AGGCACAACTCTGGAATTCGCAACATATATTGGAGGATCCGGTGATGAACAAGTGACAGGTATTCTCCTCGACAGTCAAGCCAATATTCTTATCTCAGGAACCACATCATCTGAGGATTTCCCTGTAATGAATGCATATGATTCCTCCTTTAATGGGGGTAATACTGATTGTTTTATTTCAAAGATCAGCTACGATTGCACTGAACTCCTTTATTCAACATACTTCGGTGGAAGCGAAAATGACAGAATGAGAATTGGATGTGGCTTTGATAGTGATATGGATCTTATTTTCTGTGGACAAACGAATTCATCAGATTTCCCGATAATGGGAAACCCTCCATATGACTCATCTCATAATGGAGATTTGGATGCCTTCCTGGCACGCTTTTCCAATGATATGATATCTCCTATAATCAGTTCAGTAGAGCGTGATATCTTAGAACCGACTGAAGAAGATGAGGTTACTATCAGTGCCATAGTGACAGATAATGTAGATGTTGACACAGTGACTCTTCAACATAGAAATGATGAAAATTGGGTGAATGTCCCGATGATTAACATTCTAGCTGACAACTGGACCGGAGTGATACCAACTTATGCTGTTGGAAATCTTGTAGAGTACAGAATTATGGCAACCGACACTTCAAACAATGAGGTTTATTCCTCAACTAGATCATATACGACAATTCCAGCGGATAATACAGGTCCCAACATAGTCACTTCGCGTGATCCGTCAACCGAAGTAACCGAGGTGGACTCTGTTGTTGTTACGGCTACGATTACCGATGATAGTGGCGTAGCACAGGCAAAATTATCATATTCAGTTGATGGAGGAAGTACTTGGACTAATGTGACTATGGCACAAGAGGGAGTTCATTGGACTGCAGGAATCTCGCCTCAGAATGTAGGTGTTTCAGTTCAATACAAGGTGTTCGCGGTTGATGGCGAAGGTAATTGGGCTGTGTCTTCAACTAGTACATATACCGTGATTTCATCATTGGATGTCCTTCAATTAGTTATTTTGCTAGGACAAATTGGAGCAGCTGTTGGTGTATTTCTTGCAGGGCTTCGATACATACGGAATCGCATGAAGCGAACCGCTGTTGTTGATACTGCTTAGATAAAAGGATGATGAGGAAGAGGACTATAATTAGTCCTTTTCTTCAACAAATAATCCATTACTTCAATGGGACGTAAGCAGAGCTCTTTGTTGCTCCGATTCCTGGATTACCATGCTTGACTTGACGAGTCGTCACACTGAACTCGCCCAACACATGCCCAATCATCTGAGGGATGACTTTGAAGCGTTGGAATTCTTTGCCATTATGAACAGCCACGGTAAGGTCGACCATCTCTGGAAGAATAACCATATCACGGCAGTGAGTCTTGACAACTACTTCCTTACCCTTACGAAGAGCTTTGCGAGCCTCTCTCATCTTGGTTAGAAGCTTCTTTTGTCTTGAAGGCAAACCTCGTTTGAGAGTGCGTCTTCTACGGGTTGGAAGCAGTTCAATAAGCTCATCCATACTCATTTTAGCTAAGTCTTCGAGCTTATGACCGCGATACATTGGTGCTGCTTTAGATGACATGTAATCACCGAGTATACTAGTTAGAGATGGTTCTGCCTTAACAGAATCGATTCCACCCGCTCAGTTGAGCATTTAAGCATTACGTAGCGACCATTGAAAATCCATTAATTTATCCTGAAGGAGGTCTCGATGGAAGTTTGTCCTTGGCTAAGTTGAGGTCGTCTTCAATTATTCCACCTTTGATCATTGCATCTTTCACCCAAAATAAGGCATCTTCGATACCTGGGTCTCGAATCAATGCAAGTCTGGCTAGATCAACTGCTTTCTCCCATCGTTGCAGCTCGTAATTGATCTCAGCCATGTGTAGGATGGAAAGAGTATGCCTTTCTTCAAGAGATAATACTTCTTCGAAAGTTGCGAGTGCATCATCTAGAAGTCCCAATTTCCTCAAGCAGACTGCTTTGTTGAAGATAGGAACCGGGTCTTCAGGATTAAGTTCAGCCGCCATGTCCAACAATTCAAAAGCTCTCACGGTTCTTTGGTCGCACTTATCGAGATTTTCTTGAACCTCAAGCAGGCTTATTGCTAAGGTGACTAGCGCATTATGATGATTTGGCTCATCCTCTAGCAATGAGTCCAACTGTTCAATCGCTTCTTCGATTTGTCCCTCAGCAAGCTTTCGTGCCGCCTGTTTGTATCTTTTGTCTGCGTTTTGTTGGAATATTGGCATAGCTGAATCTATCTCAAAATCTAGACAATTACTCTTAAGTCATGAGCTAGGAACATAATGAGTAGTTGAGAGTCATGGGGGAATTATTTGGTATGAATGATATTCGCAGTCATATTAATACAGAACTGACCACTGAAATGGCATTGAATCGAGCTAGTATGACCTTTTATCAAAATAAGAACTAAAAGTAGATAGTTGGGTCCTTCAAGGACCCATCGCTTTGTAATTATCTGGTGACTCGATTATTCTTTGGGCGTGTCTTCGGCGACTTTCTCTTCATCAAAGTCAAAATCCTCTAATGGCTCTGGTGCTGGAGTTGTAATCATAGTCCAACCAATCCACATGGCAATGATTGAGATTAGCAAAACACCAAGCCATATTGGTAGGATTACAAGGAATCCCCAAGATGGATTAAGTAAATTGGCTAGGAAAGATCCTTCACCAAAGGTTGTGTTGATCCCGACACCAATATCAGGGAACATTTGAAGAATTACTAGTCCCCAAGTGTAGTACAGGAGGAGTAATAGCGCGAATAAGAATATGAGCGCACCAATGATTTTTTCTTTGCCCATTTTGTGTCCACTACCTCTGAATCTAAATGGAACTGACTCGTATCCTCCTCCGCTCAGATAAAAGGATTACGCAAGATAACAACATGTACACACATTTACTATTCAGGCATTTTCACCCCTCGAGAGGTACACATATTAGCCTCACATGGATTCAAGGCCTTATGGACCCCCTCTTACTTCTTGTTCTTGGCATACCAATTGGGATACTTATTGGATTGGGAGCAAGTGTCATAGGTCTTACAGCTTGGCCTTTGATTGTTCCACTTTTTTTCGTGTTCGGTGGATTCTCTCTTCATGAATCTCTATTAGCAAGTATGTGTATCGACTTAGTTCTAGCAACTTTTCTAGCCATCTTCTACAAACAGAAGACTAAGATCGAAATCGAAATTAACTATGGGCTCAAATTGGGCGCAATTTCGGGAGCTGTAGCTTTTATTGCCGCTGCAATAGCATTTCCATTGTTATTACAGTTTCCCGATGCTTTCAAGGGTGGATCAGGAATTATCAATCTAATATTGGGGGCACTTTTCATAATCCAAGCTGTACGAACCAAAAATGGACCAAATGCACTTACTCCTACACCATTAGAGGTTCAGCCTCCTGCAAAACGTGAACGATGGCATCAAAATTTAACTGAGAAGCAGAGAGGGCTATTCGTATTTGTATTCTGCGCTTTTCAAGGACTTATTACTGGAATAATTGCGATTGGTGGTGCTATGAACATAGTGATCATATTGATCATATTGTTAGGTTATCCCACATTACGAGCAGTAGGTACAGCGATGATATCTACTTCAATCATGCTCTCAATAACTGTCATGGTATATCTTATACTTCTGGAGTTTGTTGTTACAATCTGGTTTTGGATATTCTTCTATTCTCTAATTGCAATTTTGAGCTGCGTAATAGGTGTTAGAATCGCACAGCGCATATCTGAGAGAAGTCTGAGATTTGTCATTGGGATTGTTGTCATTACAGCTGCGATATTTTCATTCATCCAAGCATTTCTTCTGACTTAATCTGTTATTGCTATCTATCTGCTTATTGACTTCATGTTATTGGAAGGGCTATTCACCAATATATCACGAATAAAGTGATGACCGTGTAATTACATTTAATTAGACCTTTGTGATTTTATAATTAAATATAATTACACGACTCGGTTCTATGATATTACACCTGGTGAATCAAAACATGATGCAAGTCAATTTTTGTTTAGCTACGAATACGGAAAACTCGTCACATATTCCTGATATGCAAAAACCTGTCGTTGAAGCATTTGACCGTATATGAGGGGACGTGATATGATTGAACTAATCGTTTGGGTTATTGTAGCAGCTTTCATAATGGAGTTTGTTGATTCGACAATAGGAGGCGGCTTTGGAACTGTCCTTTCTCCTTTGTTAATATTATCCGGATTTGAACCCTTGTTAGTAGTTCCCGCGATTCTACTAAGTGAAATCTTCACAGGATTTACTGGTGGCTTTTTCCATCAGACATTCAAGAATGTCGACATAAGGAATGACGAAAAACCAAGGATTTCACTTAAGATTCTGATTATCACAGGGCTTTTTGGATCCGTGTTTGCAGTATTATTAAGCGTCTCTTTACCATCCATTATAGTCAAGACATACATAGCAGTGTTAGTCATCGCCATGGCTTTTCTGGTTATCCTAACGCGAAATGGAGAAACTTCTTTTAGAAAAGATCGTTTGTGGGGTTTAGGTCTTCTATCCGCATTTAACAAAGGGATTTCTGGAGGTGGATATGGTCCAATTGTTGTATCTGGTCAGCTTCTTAGTGGATTAGATAGTAAAGCTTCAGTAGCAGTTACAAGTATAGCAGAAGCAGCAACCTGTGTCTTTGGTCTAATCACATATGCCATATCGGGGAATTTCGTAATCGTATCTGTCACTGTGTCTATATGTTTAGGTGCGATATTAGCTACACCCCTTTCTGCGCTAGGAGTCAGTAAGGTAAAACACAAGAAACTCCGACACCTAGTCGGAATTGGGACTCTGATGATTGGTTTGTATACAATAATCAGATTGATTATAGGTTAATTAGAGGTGTTAATAGGTGCATGAAAGATAGGAGTATTTGTTATTATATTGAAATTGTAATTTCATTACTTCTATCTTTATCATATTGAATGTGCTAATTCTATGCTGAATTCTCTATTTGAAACGTGACTTAGAAGAATCTGGAATATCCGATATACTCAATTGAGCCTGAAACGATTCGACAGCTGAAGGAAACTCATATAATTATATTTAATTAGTACTTATGTATTAATTATATATAATTAAAATCAGGTCTTGGGAAAACGCGATTTCATCTAGCAGGATGTGAAATAATTGAATCGATTTGATATATTGCTTGGAATAAACTTCTTGTTGATGTTGATCATGATTTTCATACTAATAGCTAGCTTATCGACAGATTTGATAATGATGTCAATTAGGGTAATCAGCATCTCTATAACATAGTATCCATGCTAGTTTGTATAAAACCACATATCGCTTGGGATTGGCTGCATATCCCTTGATATTCATCATGTGTAACATGTTGAAACTATCAGACAAAATGAATAGATTTAATATGGTCTATATTTTGGCACACAAATATACCCACTTTATTCCAGATGAATGCTTTATTTTCCAATTAGTAACCTTTAATTATATATAATTGACGTCAGCGAGATAACGAATCATACCATACCATATTTGATTAAGAGGATGTGTAGAATTCGAGTGACGACAGAACTGCTTGTACTGCTCCTAGTTATTGCATTTCTCGCAGAATACGCTGCGGCAGCACTAGGAATGGGATATGGTACAACATTATCTCCAGTATTGATAGTTCTTGGGTATAGTCCAATAATATTGGTTCCAGTAATTTTGTTTAGTCAGTTCATATCTGCGTCAGTTGCAGCTGCATTTCATCATCGATTCCAAAACATGGACATTATGAATCAGGAAAAGGAAAAAACCGCATTCGTAATTTTCGTGATTACGGGAATCTTCGGAGTTATTGTAGCGACTTTTGCTAATATCAATCTACCAGAGATAATTGTAAAGTCCTATATCGCAATTGTAGTAATGCTCATGGGATTGATTATGATCCTTAACGGTAATCGCGAAATCCAATATTCTAGGACGCGTTTGGGACTGATCGGAGTGGTTGCAGCATTCAACAAGGGCATATCTGGTGGAGGATATGGGCCAGTCACAAATTCAGGCCAGATTTTGAGTGGTATTCCACCACGAGCTGCTCTGGCAATTACTGCACTGGTTGAAGCAGTTATCTGTGCTTTTGGTATCGCAATCTATTTTCTATTACTTGGTCCCACTCTATTTCTAGAAACAGTTGCAATAACTATTGGTGCTTTGATTGCTGCTCCATTATCTGCACTGACAACAGCCAAGCTTGATCAACCGTTGATCAAGAGAATTGTTGCATTTTCCACATTTGCCATTGGTATATTTACGCTCCTCTGGGTTGTATTTATGGTGTGATTATAAGGAGTCAACAGAATTGCCAGACGAGAAAACAAAGGGTAAGTTCACAACGGTATCAATTCCTATTCCGTTGTTCAATAAAGTTCAGAAGCGCATTGAAGGAACTGGTTTTACTTCAGTGTCTAGCTATGTCGCTTATATTCTAAGAGAGCTAATTGCAAACGAGGATGGGAATCAAACTGAAGACCCATTCTCAAAGAAGGACGAGGAAAAAGTTAAAGCTCGGTTAAGGTCTTTGGGATATTTGGAGTAGGAGGAATATAATATGATACAACCACATGGTGGAAAACTAGTTGACAGATTCGTCAGCGAAAAGGAAAGCCAAAGAATTACAGACAGCTTTCAAGATTATGTTACTCTTGATATAAGTCAAGAAATAGCTCAGGAGATCAATAACATAGCACATGGTATCTTCAGCCCACTCGAAGGCTTTTTGACCCGTGAAGAGTTTGAAGCTGTTCTGGAACACGGAAGACTTCCTGATGATACTCCTTGGACAATCCCAATAGTCTTTGATGTCAATCCAGCGAAACTGACTGGGATTACAGATGGTGACATGATTGGGTTGTCTTACAACGGTAAGCCTCTTGCTGTGCTTGAGCTTGAAGACATCTATGAATACAATCCTCAACAGTTCGTTGAGTCTGTATTTCTCACAAATGACTCAAGTCATCCAGGTGTTGAAAAAATCAATAATATGGAAAAGAAACTACTTGGTGGCCGAGTCCGGATGATTGCTGACATGGGTAATCCATACCCTGACTATACACTATATCCAAAAGAAACTCGGATTCTATTCAAGGAAAAGGGTTGGAGAACTGTTGTTGCATTCCAGACAAGGAATCCTCCCCATCTTGGTCATGAATATGTTCAGAAGACCGCACTGTCTATAGTTGATGGAATCTTCATCAATCCATTGATTGGCAAGAAAAAGGTTGGAGACTTCACTGATGAAGTAATTCTCGAATCATACAAAGTATTGATGCAAAACTACTACCTGAGTAAACACTCAACAATGGCTGTACTTCACACCGAAATGCGGTATGGTGGACCTAGAGAAGCAATTCACCATGCAATCATGCGTAAGAACTTTGGATGTACTCATTTCATTGTTGGACGCGACCATGCTGGCGTTGGAGACTTCTACGGACCATTTGATGCTCAATTCATCTTCGATAATTATCCTGATATGGGGATTACGCCTGTTTTCTTCCGTTCTTTCTTCTTCTGCAAGAAATGCAATAGTATTGCAAACGATAAGATCTGTCCTCACGGTGGGGAGGATCATGTGAACTTTGCAGGTAAAAAGATACGAGAGATGTTGGCGAATGGGGAAGTACCACCTGTTGACATGATGCGTGAAGAGGTCTCAAAGACGATCCTCAAATTTGGTAATCCCTTTGTAACTTGAGGTTGCATGGTGATGAAAAAAGTCATCATCATTGGATGGGATGGCGTACCTCCAAAGCTCGCATTCAATGATCTATTGCCGCATATGCCAAACTTACAGAAGCTGATAAAGGAGAGCTATCATGGACCTCTCCGAAGTTGCCGACCTCCTGTAACGATTCCAGCCTGGATGTGTATGATGACAGGACAAGATCCAGGTCAACTTGGTCTCTATGGATTTAGACATAGAATTCCTGGAAATTACACAGGAGTATGGATTCCTAGTTCACAATCTATCACGACTCCAAAACTATGGGATATAGTTGGGAGCATGGGTGGCAAGGTGGCAATCGTTGGAATCCCACCTTCCTATCCTCCCCCGAAGGTGAATGGAATCAGTGTTTCTGGAATATTGACTCCTGATATTGATGATGTTCAAACACATCCGAAGGGATTTGCTGAAACTATCAAACAGATTACAGACTACACTGTTGATATCATGTTTCGTACAGAGGACAAGAAAACAGCTTTGGATAATCTGGTTAAGATGACCGAGATGCGTCATCTAGCCATTTTACACATCCTTGAAAAGGAGCCATGGGACTTCTTCGCGATGGTGGAGATTGGCTCAGATCGATTGCATCATGCCTTTTGGAGATATTATGATACATCTCACCATCTGTATACATACGATGATGAGCTTAGCCCTGCTTTCATTGATTATTATAGATTGCTAGACAAACAATTAGGAGAGATTCTTCGATTAGTACCAGATGATGCGATATTCGTACTTGCTTCTGATCACGGTGCTAAGGGAATGAAAGGTGCCTTTTGTATCAATCAATGGTTGTATGAGAAGGGTCTTTTGAAGGTGCGTGAATTTCCATCAAAACCTGTCCCACTGACGGAAATTGATGTCGATTGGGCTAATACTAAGGCCTGGGCATGGGGTGGATATTGCGCTACAATCTTCATCAATGTGGAAGGTTATGAAAAAAGTGGTACAATCAACGCCTTAGAATATGAGAGTTTCAGAAATGAACTGATTGATGAATTGAATACAATACGAGGACCAAACGGTGAAGTATGGGCGACTCGTATTGAAAAACCCGAAGAAGCATACAGTGAGTGTAATGGTTACTATCCTGACTTGCTTGTATACTTCGATGATCTATATTGGAGGGCTGCAGGTAGCATGGGCCACTCATCCATGTATCTGTCAGAAAATGATACCGGTCCTGATGACGCCATTCATGACTGGGATGGTATCTATGTAATCAGATTTCCTGATAGGATTGGGGGCAAAGAGAAAGCTAGGAACATCCTAGACATCGCACCAACTGTATTGGAGTTTATTGGTGCAGAAATACCAAAACGCATGAAAGGAAAAGCAATACGGAGTGAATAAAATTTGGAAAAGGGATTTTGTATTTGGCTGACAGGACTCTCGGGTTCTGGCAAAACAACAATAGCAGAGAAACTAAAGGAATACTTCAAAGATAAACGATACATCGAATCGATGGATGGGGATGCGATTAGAAAGGGTCTGAGTAGAGACCTCGGATTCTCAAAGGAGGATCGAAATGAACACAATAGACGTGTCATTTTTTGTACGAAACTATTAGCTAGAAATGGTGTTATAGTAATCGTTGCCCTAATCTCCCCCTATAGAGAAACTAGAGCTTATGCAAAAGGCGAGATTCAGAATATGATGGAAGTCTTTGTCAGTGCTCCATTAGATGTTTGTATCGAACGTGATCCCAAGGGTCTATACAAAAAAGCGCTTGCTGGAGAAATTAAGCAATTCACTGGAATTGATGATCCTTACGAGGAACCTCTAACTCCAGACTTGATCGTTGAAACAGACAAGGAATCTGAAGATGAATCATTTGAGAAAATACTGAGTAAAGCTAGAGAATTGGGTTATCTGAGCAGTTAGCAACATAAAATACCATGGGGGATATTCAATGGTTTCACAGGATGAATTGCTTGAAATTTTGTTACGTACAGTGATACCAGGGGGTATCATTCTTAATTCTCTACGTGGTAGTATAAGTAATCAGCCAAAGAAATCAGACCTCCCAGAGGGAACCGCTGATGAAACATCAACGGCACATACATCGGCAGATGATTTGGTGCAGGAAGTCGCTCTTGCAATTCTCCTTGACCAATTTCCAGATACCTGTGTCAACGCCGAAGAGAACACTCCACGAGTCAAGGTGTTCGAACAGAATCAGAATTCTCTCTGTTATCACCTGGATCCCCTTGATGGTACTCTTTCCTATATACGTGGAAACGATGGGTTCTCAATTGGAGCCGCATTCTCAAGGAATGAAGAGTTCATTGCAAGCGTGATCTATTTTCCAGCACTGGACCATATCTATATGGCAGCACGAGGGTCGGGTATATCTATGAGAACTGCTCTGGGGCAATCTCTCTCTTTTACAAGGAATGAACCTCCCACAAAGGCGTACATTCAAAAGAGAGCGGAAAATCTCGTGGGGATAGTAACCAAAATGAGTCTCGAACCATTCAATACCATGGGAGCACATCATGGCATGATTGCCATTGCAGAAGGTCGTGCCAAGGTCCTCCTGTATCGCATGGCAAGTCCACATGACTTTGGTATTCCCCAAGTCATTGTTGAGGAGTCTGGGGGGATATGCACCGATCTAGAAGGAAATCCTGTTACCTATAACAAAGACTTTGGTAGACTTCCTTGGTTCCTTGCTTTCTTTGACTCGAATGCAAAGGATGAATTCTTCGAGAAAATGTCCGCGACATTATGATGTAGCTCAGAGGATGTAGATTTGACATGAAAATCAAAAGAACCACCAAGAGCGAGCACGCTCAATTTGAATTTCCGACTCCCATGTACTTCATAGCAAAACTAGTGTCTTCGTATCCCTTTCTTGGGAACGCACTCAATAGACTTGAATCCACCGTAATGAAGAAGAGGATTGAGCGAACTACTATAGATCGACCCACGTATATCACAGGAATGGCTCGCGCTGGAACTACTGTAATGTTAGAAATGTTGAGCCAACATCCAGATGTTGCTACCCATCAATATATGCACATGGTTCTTCCATATACTCCTCGAATAGTGGCAAAGATAGCAGACTATCTCCCCATAATGACAAAACCTACAGAGCGAATGCATAAGGATGGTCTCGTTGTTACTAGGGACAGTCCTGAGGCAGTTGAAGAAATCTTCTGGCAGAAATATTTCAATAATGCAATGGATGAATCACTTTCAAATGTGCTTGATGAATCCATTTCGAATCAGAAATTCGAACTATTCTATAGGGAACACCTCAAGAAATTGATTGCATATCAACACGCAACTAGGTATGTTGCTAAAAATAATTACAACGTCACAAGGATGGCATATATTCTGAAGATGTTTCCAGATGCTCGATTCATACTCATGATAAGAAACCCCTTCAATCACATTGCTTCTCTCTCGAAACAGGACAAGCTGTTCGCGGAATTAGAGGGCAATGATCCCCGGTTACTAGACTGGACTAAAGTAATCGGTCATCGTGAATTTGGGACAGGTCGTGTCTGTATAAATCCTGCAGACAATGATGTGGTCCTCAAGATACGGGAGCTCTGGGAGAGCAGTGAAACATATGCTCAAGGATGGGCAGTCTATTGGGCTGCGATTTACTCTCTTATGCATGAACACCTAGAGAAAAACCCAAGAATTGCAAAGGCAGCTCTAGTTGTCAGATATGAAGACCTATGCAAATCTCCATCTGAGCAAATCGATGAGATTGTATCTCACCTGGGTCTAGATCCTGATAAATTCAGGAGTATCAAAGCCCACTATGTGCAAACATTGCGTGCTCCATCTTATTATAGGACAAAATACTCAGAAGAGGAGCAGGATGCTATTATTCGAATTACACAAGATACTGCATCCAAATTTGGATACGAATTATAGAATAGCTGGACACAGTTCTATTTGGAATTCAAAAAAGACCTAAGAATAGGATTCACCAAGCTTGATTGTTCATAGTGCGGATGATGACCTGATTCCTTGATGAGATGAAATTCTGCATGTGGTATGACTTCCTTCAACATATGACCAATGGAGGGATTAATTATTGGATCATTCTCTCCCCATAATATGAGGGTGGGAATTTGTAATGCCGCAAGCCTCTCAAAATCAGGTACCATCGACTGCATTGGCATATTGACCAGTGAAGACAATATTGCATGAGAGTATCCTTCATATTGAGCCTGTTCTAGGAAGAGATCTTTATATTCTGGAAATCGTTTGTGGTCATATAGTGATGCTGTTGCGTTATCGAGTATTATTTTCATTCCGAGTGACTTGAATATTCGCTTTCCGAGAAATGGAACTTTTAGTATCTTTTGAACGGGATTGGACTTCTCTGGAAGTCCTGCTGTATCTATTAATACCAATTTCTCCACTTCGAAACTATGTTCTAGACAATAATCCGCAGCTACTACGCCACCCATGGACTGGCCTACGAGAATCAGCCGTTCATAACTGAGCTCCAAATAGTCCAACAACTGAGATAACTGATTGCGGAAAACCTCCTTGTGATACTCCTTCTCCAGCCTCTGAGAATAACCTCTTCCATATAGATCATACCTCAATACCCGATAACCCTCATCTCTTAGATATTCGTAGGTGTGATTCCAGATGAAGGAGGAAACCGAGAGTCCGTGGATCAGTACAACAACAGGTCCGTCGCCCATCCCAGCGAATTCAAAATGAACAAATCCGTCTGGAAGTTCAGCATAGCCCTTTTCCAAGTCTTTCAAAACATTGAGATCTAGCTTCTTATATTCAAATCTCATCCTAGACACATCTAAGCAATCCTGTGTTATAACAATCGGTTATGATTTGTGATAAACTCTCGCTCTACATGAGAATGGCATAGTTAAAACATTCATAAACTACATATACATTGCAAAGTCTGATGGACCCATGAGAAAACGAGTGAAAGTCGCAGTTACCATCGGTATTATTCTTGCGATAACAATACCCACGATCTTTCTTGTTATGAATCTCTTTACATCACAGGAGGAAGGCGCGCCATTCAACTTGGACGATGCCCCTGCTTACATCAAGGATATCAAGTCCGAATTGAAAGACAAACTACTAGGCAGTAATTATACTATGGACGACATGCCAAAGTTCGTAACCTTGATGCAATATATCGCAGACAATAGTCCCGATGTCCACGAACTGGTTCAGGACTGGGATGCTGTTGTTCTCATTGATTTGGATGAAGATGAGTATCTATGGTTCGTTGTTTCTGATGATTCTCTTGCGATATATTTCGGAGATAACCCTCCAGATGATTATACTATCGATGTATCAATTAATCTTGACACTTTTATTCTCATTATGACCCAAGAGGAATCGCCTCTCTCAGCCTGGCAAGGGGGAATTCTAAACTTCAATGGTCCATTCAATGAGGTACTCACATTTGCATCGATTGTCAATATCGCTAGTGCAACGATGATGGATTTGCCTCCAACTATCGATACAGGTGGCCCTGATATCATCATCTCCGTGGATGATTCTGATTCCTACATCGAAGGCGGACTGACTCTACTCCCACTAATTGATATCACAATTGTTCCAGATCGTATCGGTGAACATCATGCTTCCCTCGTTGGACCAGGTAGAGTTGTCATTCTGGACCGATTTGGTGATATCGTTGCTCAGAGAGAAGAGTCATCCCATACTGTCCACAAACTCATGAATTCAACAACAGTAATCATGGGAGGGCAAGAGGGTGATATGCAGCTTTGGAACTATAAGACAGACACGCTTCAGACTCTTGCAGTACCTGCAGGGCATCACGATCTTGACTACAATCCAGAAACTGAAACCTTCATGCTCCTTGAATATGTCTTCGGAAGTGAAGTATATGATGGCAAGCCTGCAATCTATGACTTTCTCTCAGAATATGATATGAACGGTGATTTAGTATGGCAATGGGACCCTCGTATATACTTCCCATTCAATGAAACCAGACATGCAAATCTTGATTTGAATGAGACCTTCAGAGGTGGGACTGACTGGATGCATTCAAACAGCTTTGCTTGGGACAAGGAGAATGGTGTTATCTATCTCAATGTTCGCACTCAGGACACGATTCTGAAGATTGACTACAACACGAAACAGGTAATTTGGGATGCAGGTAGACAAGGTGATTTCACACTCCTTAACGCAACCGGTCAGGAAGTGGAATCAATCTGGCACCACTCTCATGGTCTTGAATGGATTGGTCCCAATCGATACATTATGTTTGATAACGACCTCTACGATCCTGCCAAGATGACCGTCATGGACCTAAATAACGCCACAGGGGATTCTAGACTACTAGAGATTGAGATCGACGAAGACACTATGACGGTGCAAGAGGTCTGGTCTTGGACTCCTGATGACCCAGAGTACTACTTCCCCGAATCAGGTGGTGATGCTGACCGACTGCCCAATGGAAACACCTTGGGCATCTTTGGAGATAAGGGTCTAGTTCTCAATTTACCAGACCCTGTCATCATTACCGAAGTGACAAAGGATGGACAGATTGCTTGGGAGATGCGTATAGAAGGCGAAAACACATCGTATTATTGGACACAGTGTCTCGAACGATTCTACGAGAAGCCCATAATTCAAGTCAACCATAAGTCAATTCACCCTGAAACGGGCACATTGTCTTTGAATGTGTCAACATGGAATTGCTATAGAGAATTTGCATCAAGTTCTGGAACGATCAGAATCATTGCAGATGGGAGACCACTGTATACAGAAGATTTCGACTTCCTACCTCAGTGGCAAGACACCATCTTGGAGATAGAACTTGACAATGTCCCTCCAGGTACAAGCCGGATTGAAGTAGTGGTGGAGAATGCAGATGGTCTCATCAAATCACTGCTTATATTTGGTCAACCAGTGGATAATCTTCTTCCAATTATAGGATTGATAGCTGGTATTAGTGGGATAATTATCATTATACCAGTTATATACTATCTACGAAAGTCTGGTAGGCTTGGAGGCACAAAAGCAACAGAACCATTGACCACCTAGTCTATCCTTGTAATGCAGATAGAGTCAACCCCTATAGTGGTTGATTCTATCACTCCCACCTTCCCCAAAACGATTGCCTACTGTTTTTTCCGCGTGCGTATTCTTTTTTAATGGGTATCTAATCTTCTCCCTGAATAAGTACCGCGATTTCCTCGGAGTGACATTGTTCAATGAAGATCATCGTGCCAATCAAACAGGTACCTGAAGTAGCTGAGGTCAAAGTCGACCAAGATACTGGTACTCTTATTCGTGAAGGTGTTCCCAGCATTCTGAATCCATTTGATGAAATAGCTGTGGAGGAAGCTATTCAATTGAGGGATGCACATGGTGGTGAAGTCATCGTCATGACTATGGGACCACCTCAAGCAAAAGATGCAATATGGAAAGCGCTTGCTATGGGTGCAGATAGCGCGGTACATCTTACTGATCCGAAATTTGCAGGTGCTGATACATGGGCGACAGCGTACACCTTGGCAAAACAGATTCAGAAAATGGGTGAGTTCGATTTAGTCATTTGTGGTAAACAAGCAATAGATGGAGATACAGCTCAAGTCGGACCTGAGCTCGCAGAATTTCTGGGCATCCCGCAGATTTGTTATGTTAGAAAGGTTGAGATATCAGAAGATGGAAAACATATCTCTGCTCATCGTACAACTGACGAAGGCTACGAGGTAATCAGAGCAAAATTGCCTGTACTACTGACAGCTGACAAGGGTCTCAATGAACCACGTTTACCAAACATCATGGGTATCATGAAGGCTAAGAAAAAGTCCCTTGAGGATGTCGATGCAGATGCTCTAGGAGCTCCTGAAAACGAAATTGGTCTTATGGGGTCTCCTACAACTGTACGAAAGACCTACCCTCCTGAATCGAGAAAGGGCGGTATTAAGATAGATGCTGAGGACCCGAAGGAAGCCGCGAAACAACTCGTTGAATTCCTCACAAAGAAGGGGGCGATCTAATAGTGGGTCTTCATTATGATAGAGATACATGTAATGGATGCATGCTCTGCCCCAAGGTATGTAACTTCGATGCGATTGAAAAAGACGGTGACAAAGTCAAGTTCGATCTTGATAAGTGCGTCCTCTGCGGGTCATGCGAGGAAGTCTGTCCAGTCGATGCAATCAAGATTGAACGCAAGATAATCGATGAAGCGCAAATTGCAGAGTATCATGATGTATGGGTCTTCTGTGAGACACACGAGGGGCGACTTCGAAGTATAGGGCTCGAGCTCGTCACAAAAGGGCGTGAGCTTGCTGACACTCTTGGAGAGAAATTAGTCGCAATTCTCATTGGACATGAGATTGAAGGGCTTGCTGAGAAGTTGATTCATCAAGGCGCAGACAAAGTACTTGTTGTTGACAAACCGATATTGGAGAAATTTACAACTGATGCCTATACTATCGCATTGACTTCACTTATCGCTCCGCGAAAGCCCGCTGTCGTTCTCCTGGGTGCAACCAGCAATGGTAGAGATTTCAGTCCTCGAGTTGCTGCACGAATGGGACTTGGTCTCACTGCTGATTGTACAGGTCTGGAGATTGATGAGAACCGACAACTCATACAGACTCGTCCTGCATTTGGTGGAAACATCATAGCTGAGATTCTGAGCCCGTATACGCGACCACAGATGGCGACTGTACGTCCAAATGTCTTCAAACCAAGCGAACTTGATACATCACGAACAGGTGAAATAGAGAAGGTGGATATAGAGATAAGTCCCGTTCAGGTAAGAACGCAGGTTCTTGAGCGGGTAAAGGAAGGCATCGAGGGAATGAAGTCTGTTGAAGAAGCTGATATTGTTGTCTGTAGTGGTCGTGGAATCAAAGACCCCTCGAATCTAGAGCTTCCCAAACAGCTTGCGGGGCTGCTTGACGCTGCAATTGGTGGTTCTCGTCCTATCGTAGACCTCGGGTGGTTACCACCCACGCAGCAAGTGGGTCAGTCAGGGCGAACTATCTGTCCGAAGTTGTACTTCGCTCTTGGAATTTCTGGAGCTGTGCAACATGCCGCAGGAATGTCAAGTTCAGAAATCATCGTGGCAATAAATAAGGATCCTGATGCACCAATTTTTGAGATTTCGGATTTTGGAATCGTGGGTGACCTCTTTCAAGTCATTCCTGAACTCATCAAAGAAATTGAAAAGGTGTATTCTGAAAGATAGCAAATGAATGCCTATAGTAATCGAGTATGCATTTCCTTCCTATTTTATGCCTTTTTCATTAGCTCTTCTCTGTATTGTATAATATGGCCAAGTGTAACCATATCTATCATAGAATTCCTCAGAGATTGCTACCCACGATTCCCCGTGTGGAGGTCGTGTATGCATGAGGTCGATATTTTTAAGTCAGCAGAGGAAGATGTATGTATATTCGTTCGTGAGTGTAATGATAGTGGAGGCTTTCTAGTGATTAACCAAAGAATGACGAATTTGCTTCTTCTAGTGATACTACTCTCAGGTGTATTTACAATATCACCACAATCAGTAGGAGTATCTTCAGATTATAGCAACTGTATACTCATGATGAATGCTTCATCTTTCAGGAGAGAGCTTGAATTTTCAACCTATCTAGGGGGAATAGATTATGATTTCTTTAACGCAATGACAATTGACAATCAGGGTGATATCTACCTTGCTGGAGGTACATCCTCTGCTGATTTTCCTACTACAGAGGGGGTCTATGACAGATCCCACAACGGAGGGTCAGAAGGTTTTTCGACTGATGCTTTCGTTATGAAACTTAGCAATGACGGGCAACATATTATATATTCCACATTCATTGGGGGTTCGGATGATGACGAGATTGTGACAGATATAGCTGTTGATGAACAGGGTAACGCGTACATTGTTGGATACACCCATAGTACTGATTTTCCCACAACACAAGGATCTTATGATAGAACATACAATGGAGGTGAGGCGGACTGTTTTGTAGCGAAACTCTCTCCAGACGGAAGTGAATTACTCTTCTCTACGTTTGTTGGAGGTTCAAATTATGATGTTCCCTTTAGCATAGCTCTAGGAGGTCAGGGAGATAGCTACGTGGTTGGCTACACCCACTCCAATAATTTTCCTGTGGAAACACCAAACGAGCAGGTTTCCTGTCACACACTTGGCGGAGCGCAGGATGGATTTATTTTTGCACTGTGCCACAATGGGAGCTTACTTGGATACTCAATGTATCTTGGTGGAAATGGTGTGTCTGATGAAGTTTATGACATAGCAGTCGATTCCGAAAACAATTCAGTGGTTGTTGGATTTACTTGGTCATCAGACTTCCCTATCGTGAATGCGTTTGATGATGAGTTGAGCGGGAATACAGATGGAGTTATAGCCAAGGTTCATCCCAATGGGTCATTTCTATTCTCCACTTACTTTGGGGGGTCAGATGCTGATGCTATAAAGGCTGTTTGCATTAGTAGCTCTAACCAAATACTCATTACCGGCTCAACAATCTCGGATGACTTTCCGAAAGTTGGGGTCACTAGTCAAATATTGAACGGATCAGAAGGAGTGTTTCTATCAGTTCTCAATGAACATGAATCCACAATCAATTTTTCATGCGTTATAAAGGGCTCAAGGCAGCCGAGTATTTCTACAAATGTTGAATCCATTGTCACTGTTTCAGAACACGAAATCTGGTTGTGCGGGGGAACTGAAAATAGTCAGTTTCCGATTACTGAGAATGCATTAGACAGATATCTAGACCTTGGAGAGGGATTCTTAACAATGATTGATCCTATCAGTAGTACGCTTAACTACTCTACCTTCTTTGGAGGTAGTTCTAGCGAGCATATCACGACCTTTGTAGTTGATGCATCAGGAACTATCATCTCTTGTGGAAGTACGGATTCTCCTGATATTCCAGTGGAGAACGCTCTTTACCCTTCAAAGATCAGTCCAGAGCATTATGATGATGGATTTGTCTTTAGCCTGAAACCAGGCGTTACCGATTCTCCTGAGCTGGTACCAATCTTACCACTTGTGGGAGTTGGTCTTGGAGTCGCTGTATTGGTCCTTGTGATTGCAGGAGTCAAGAGGTCCCAGAGAATCGGTTAGAAATGACCACGCACTCTTTGAATATATCACCCTAATCAGTTCGCTATGACCTGCCACCAAGTCAAGCACGGAAATCCGGGAATCGGAGCGACGAAGAGTTCTGCTTACGTTCCATTGAAATAATGGATTTTTTGAGGAGCGAAGGATCTTTACAAGACCTTCTTACTCCTCATTATTATTGCTTGGAATGAGTTCTAGTGACCTCATCGTAGCAGTCAACAAGGACCCAGATGCGCCGATATTCGAGTATGCTGATTTCGGGATAGTTGGCGATCTGTTCAATGTAGTTCCCGAAGTGATAAAGGAGATAAAGAGGGTCCATTCAGAACGCTGATCATTCTATTCGGTTTTGGAATTTGGAAAGAATAGTCCTTCATCCCAATAATAATCACCTCAGATTAGATTCCACTTTGTAAGGCTTATTGTTAACATGAACCTATATTGCAAATTTGCGTGTCTACTGCAAATGCAATAGGAGGTGAAACTATATGGGAAAAGGAGAAACAGTGAAAGGGGGAATCATAATTGACGGAAAAGACCTTCCAAGAATTGCCAAGTTTGCAGAAACCGATATCCAGCTTCACAAGGAACTAACTGCTGTGTTTGCCAAATTTGGGCTCGAAGGTCGACTCACCCGATTCGAATTCCAATGTGGTACTGTACCACGCCCAATACCAAAACTCAGATGTTATAGAAGTTGCACCTTTGGTCCTGATGATAGACCTATCTGCATATGGGTATGTTATTGAAGGTTGAGAGAGCAAAACCCGCCTTGTTCAAGGCTGGTCGCTCTCTTCCATCAATCCTCCTATTAATACAAAAGATCCTTCAGCTCAACATTGAAGTTATCAAAGCACTTGCCTTGACGGAAATATCGGAAGGGATTCTGCAACTTAGTGACAATCTTGAATCGTGCAGATTCCTCAAGATTCCACAATCGCAGAAGTTTACTATATGTCAGACGAGCCTTCTTTGAAGTATAGTCTTCAATCTCTTCCTTCGGAATCAAATCAAACTGCAGTTTCATCACTGCAAGTCCAATGACAATAAAGAATGAAGGAAAAACAGCGTACGACAGATAGACAGTTAGCAGTTGTAGATTAAAAGTGCCCGTTGGCAATGATACTATGAGAAAGAACAAATTCATGGCAATCAGATAGACTTGAACTAGAAACACATGCAATCTATTCTCGAACCAACTTCCTTTTTCCATTGCATGCCAGTTCTCTGACATATTCAAGAGAACTCGGTCTGGATTCTCGTTCATCTTTGGTATTTCACAGAATCTCATTGTCTTCACATGATAATGAGCGTAGTCCCATGTGGCATACATTGGACGCCAGAAGTCGTCTATTCTCTCAATCCAGATAAAGACAGGCACGTAGTCCATTTTATGTCCTGATGGAAAGAGTTCAACTTTCTCAAGGATCCATACGATGAGAAATAGACCTGCTGCAACCAAGAGCAGAAATCCCATAATATCGAAGATAGGATAGAGTGCCATCATGATTGACAATGGAATCAGCACTGTAGTAGTCCTGAACCTGGCCCCGCCTTCTTCAGGCCCTCCAGCATAATCAGATATGTGTGGTGATATTCCTACAACAAAGACAGGGATTGTTACGATCATCCAGATTGAAAACCCCGCAATCGTCATCAACCACTCCTCTGTTGTCAGATAGATTGAAGGGAACCAATCGAAATTCTCGAATACCAGCTGAATATTCCAGCCTAGATTCGTCAGTGTAAGCCATCCCCATAATGCCATGAGTGTAGGAATCAGGACGTTCCATACTAGACTTATTGTGCCTCTTTGTCTCGTATAGACGTAAATGTATTGCAAGCACCTCCAATTACCAGGTGAATCCTCTAAGGTGCGTGTGTAAACTCCACCCCAGCTTTGAATTTTCGAATAGTCTTTACGACTCTTTGCACGAACCTTCTTCCAACCTCTCTGAACTCTATCCCCCATCTTGGACGTTGCACCAAATCGTTCCCTCCATAGACCCAGCCCCACGAGTTTCACAGATGGTGCGAATTTTTCCACCTGCTCACTTGTTTCATCCCATGGCACAACTCTATTGATCTGGTTGTCTTCTCTAAGAGTGATTGAAACTGGTGTCTTCTCACTCAGAATATTGATTGCTTCCCTCATTGCATCCGTCTGCCACATTGCTTTCTAACTTCCCGCTATACCTGTATCAATTAGGGTTGACCAGACTACCTAGAGATATCCCTATCAATTCTAGATACACAGCTGACATAAGACTGAATGTAGGTAACACAAGCTGTAACACAACACCGAACAATCCAAAAACGACTATTACGAATCGCACGGTGTATCTACCCAGACCAAACACTGTATCCACTCCACTTGGGCGTGGAGTCTGATCTGCCGCATAGAATGTCCCAAATGATGCTACCAAGATTTCAACCAGTGATTTGCTAATTGTAGTAGCTACATCCTCAGATCCTGGAACATAATTGAGCATTATTGGCACTAGATATGATATCAATGCTATAACTAATAGCACCGCAGCTGCAAAATCCCTCTTTGTTTCTAAGATACCCATTGTTTGCTAATCTCCTTTTTCAACCTTGTTTACCCACCACACACGAAATAACATGCCTAGCAGATTATCGTTAATACTTTGATTAATGTTTTACGTAAAATATTTCATTGAGTAGGTTTCATACTCAAAATAGGTGTAGGTATGGTAATAGTTGCTCTATCTGATATTCACCTTGGACATGATGTTAATTCCAATGCCATGCTCTTCAGAGGTTTCTTAGAAGCCATAGAAAAACAGGGCAAAACCATTGCACACTTGGTCTTGGTAGGGGACATTCTTGATTTCTGGAGGCGACGCAACGAACACGTTCTCATGGAATTTTTTGATATCTTGCATAATCTTGTTAGATTGAAAGAGCAAGGGAATATCGGTGAAATACATTATACTTATGGAAATCACGACTTCTTCATGAACAAACTCATTCAGAGTTCACCACTAGAAAATAAGGATAGTCTTATTTCATTCGAAAGAATTCATACTCTGCAATCTGGTGGAACCAGATATCACTTCATTCATGGACATCAAATCGAATTCTGGCCAATACTAGACTTCTATGAGGAATTTAGCGAAAAATTCTGCTATGGTGGTGAGATAGAGGGAAAGGTACGAAGTTCACTATATAGTTACGGGAACCGTGTGATGGACATTCTATCAAGAAAATCTGTACTTCTAGATTATCTCGAGTTGTCGAATACAGAGAGATATTCATCAAAATTCCCAGATAACAAAATCAAACGACTAATGAAATCCTATGCCGATCCTATGAAGAAGAATGAGAGCGAAAGTGAGATGTTATCAGAACTCGAGATATTTAATCCCAAGACCATTTTGAATGAGATCAAAACTAGATGGAACGGTCTCACTGAAGAAAGGAAATCCAGTCTTGAAAACAAAGTCCGTACTATTGCTTCAAAAGTAATCGACGGATGGAGTGGTGAAGATTGTTTAATTTTCGGGCACACTCATCACCAATTCAAGGGGACTAGAGTAGCAAACACTGGTAGCTGGACCTCTGGTAATATTGGCGAGTATCTAACCATTGGTGAAAAGGAAGTCACAGAACGACAGTGGACAATAGGATCCGAACTAGATTGGTCTTGAAGAGAAGAATCTGTTCTGAGATACAAGTGTCTACTAATCACTCGCATTGATTCTAAATGGTACATAATCGGTTACTGGCACATCTTTGCCTAGCATTCGTAGACACATCACGATCTGTCCGCGATGGTATGTCGCATGATTCGTTAAATGAAATACAAACTCCTCGAGTTGCATTTCAACCGATGAGGTTTCGGTATCAAATGAGAACTCTTGCAGTGTTGAGTCGTCGATCATTTCTTCAAGTTGCTCCACATATTCTGAGATACTTTCAAAGAGCTCTTTTCGTGACATCTTGGAGAATACTATCTCGTTTTCAGGAACTATACCTGTCCAATCATGATACCATTCCCAGATATCCTCGGCGAGATGGACGTACCTCTTGCGTATGCTTCCCCCTCTTTCGTCAAAGGAATGATTGAATTCATCATCACTGAGGTTCTGGACTATTTCCCATATGGTCGCATCTGCCCATTTGAGATAACTAATGATTGACTGAATAAATTGCAATTTCGGTCACCAAGCAGTAAGTGATGTTTGTTATCTTTCTATTACATCATTGACTTTATTTAGATTCTGTTCAACTGGTGTCAGGCAGCAACCTCTTCGTGAATCTCCTCCATGACAGGTGTGTGTTCACCATGATAATGGAACTGAAAGAGAGGCCTGATTGTTGTGCCAACGCTGCATGCTGCCATTGGTAGGATTATCAGACCTGCAAAAAACATGGCAATAGGAATGAGTTCAATGCCATATCCATGAATCGATGCTGGGGCCATAAGCAAACCAACAAGCAAGAAGTACACAATGAAAAATGAAACATAGTACCAGAATGGTCGACTTCCTGCATCTATGTGCTCAGGCATGGATAGACCTCAACCATACAGAGTACGCTCCGAATCAGATAAAGATAGTTTTCTCAGCACATAAAAAAAGCGGATATTTAGGGACGGCAAGAAAGTGCCGCCCCTACATAACAAGTGCACTCCAATAAACGTGGGAGATCAAATTGTTTTGTTCAAAATACAAATAAAATGAGGTTCGATTTAGAAATCGTACGCCTTCAGTGTCTTCCTGCCGTTATTCTTGCAGCGTTCTGCTGCGCCTTTTAGAGCTGCCTCAACTTTCAAGTTAAGAGCATCATAGGAGTCACTGCCAACCATCATTTTGTTCTTCTTTGCAAATTCCTGAACTGCGCTCTTTACAATGAAAGAGGCTACAGGTTTCTTAGCTGGTTTCTTCTTAGCCATAATATATTGCACCTTCAATGTGGTGTGTTCTCAAATGACTAGTTAATCTATTAATAAGGATATTTTGCGTCAATTGGGTCATTAGAGGCTGTTTTTTATCCAATCTTGTGAAAAGACAGGTTCCTATCTATGAAATAGGCTCAATATTTTGGCTTGCGAGAAAATACACTACAATAACTTGCCAAATCGATAAATCGGATAAATTACAAGATGGTATGTTTCACTTATTAGCGCGAACTTGGGGGGCGACCGTCTTCATACATAGTTACTTGCTAGTTCAGATCTGGTGACTGCTCGTGTATCGATATATGTGGCAACTCTGAGATCATGGTAAATCCCATCTTTGACAATACCACTCAGATGTTCTTTGTATATTGCCTCGTAGAGAATTTCTCTTACCTTCTTTACTGGACGCCCAAGATCCTGGGCTATGACATCTACCGGAATCACTCCGTTGGCATAGGCAGCTGATATCACGCGATTGTATCTTCTGGTCTGTACAACTCCAACTATCAATATGCCAATACTTGGGATAAACAGAAACCAAGCATATAACGCGCAAAGGGCTGCTAAATTAATTCCTCCTCTTTCACCGAGGAATAGACCGAGCCATATAGACAAGAATACCGTGGCAAGGAGAACAACTCCAGCTACTGTTGCACTAGTATATTTCTTCATTTTGACCCTCACTACTACAATCGAATTATTTCGATATAAGTCTAATTAAAATCTAGCTGAGTGGGTTATTTAGTTTAGATTGCTTCAAGTGCATCTCCAGAGCTAATTTTCAATATTTCTTCTCAGTCATGATATACACACCTCTCAAATGTGGTGTAGGTTCAAATGACTCGACAGACTAGTAATACGGATATGTTGCCCCAATTTTGCCTGTATAAGCGGTTTTTCCTAATCACTGTTATATGAAACTGTGATGATTGGAAGAATTTTTTTGAGAATTAGGTTATGAAGTAAATGAGGCTATGTAGATTTGGAAGGTAATGTAGAGAAACCAATGCTTACTATCGATGGCACAACATTGATGCCCACTGAATCAATTCTTCTCGATGCGATTCGAACACCTTATGATGATGTTTTCGTATCAACAGACAACCTCATTCAATTGTACATGGATATAATACGAATACGAATTGCGTATAGTCTAAATATCATATCACATATTGAACTTCTCAATGCATTTAATTCACTGAAGCAGAAACCAATGTCCCATCTCTTTCTTGATTATCTTGAAGCACCATCAAGATATTCGTACCCTAAGGAAACCATACTAGAAATTGTCAATAACTTTCACTTGGCATCTAAGATTGAACAACCGAACCTACATCACTTCATAAATGCTAAAGATGAGGCTCTTAGAAACCATGTAGAGTGTTCTCTCCCTGTTGACTTGGAACACAAGCTGTTCTGCTATCTTGTACACAATCCATTAGCAACCTATACCCAAATCGCCAGAGATCTTCAGATAGGCAGAGGGAAGACTCGTAGATGTTATGCAACTCTTGTAGAGCATAATTCCATCAGACCAATGGCTCTCCTTGACCGGAGTGCTTATGGTATCGAAACCATCTTGTTCTTGTTTAAAATCAAAGATGATATTGATTGGGATTGGTTGAACGCTGCATTATTACAATTCCCATTTACAATGGTTGTTCATAAACCCTCTCTCAGTGAAACTGGCTATGCTTCATTTGCTATACCTGGAAAGAAGAAGACGGTTCAGAGATTTAAGTCAAACCTCCATGATGCTGCTACATCTCTCTTTGACTCCTTCAGTATCCAACATCAACATGAGATCGGAAAACATAGCTGCCCTACTCTGATTCAAAATGGAAGTTGGCAGCTACCTGCTTGTGTTGAGAGCGGTGAATATTATGTATCTGAAATCATTGGAGGTCATACAGCGCGTCTGAAGCATAATGGATACCGTAGCGGCATGAGGCTCAGTGATTTTCGAATACATGATGTAGGACGACGCTATCTGAACGGAACCCTGGAGGAAACAAGAGTAGCTCTAACACATTTGGGATGGCATTATTCATCATCGAAAATCTCGCGAAGTCTAAGACTTGGTTTTGAGAGGACAGTTTTGGTTCCTATTCTATTCTTCAGAGCTCGACTCCACTATAATATCAGCTACAACTTCACTTGCAATCGGGAATGGCGAAAACGCCTTTTCTATATCTCCTCCCATTTTCCTGAGGTCTTTTATTCGATATCCGATTGTGGTGCAATGATAATGCTTGAGGCTCCTATGAATCATCTAGTGGATTATCACACATATTTTACAGGTCTAACGGAAGAGGATGGAGTGGAGAATGTTAGGGTGATTATGAATCATTGGCGACCATCAACACGGTCTCCTATCGAGATATACCAACACTATGAGTATGGTAAGAGAGGTTACATCAATGCCTCCGATGATATCGAGATATCTGAGCACCTCCTGTAAACATGGCCATTTGTTAAGTCGCGTTTTCCATATGCTCAACAAATATTGCAGTGGTAAACTTTAGACATGGATGATTCTTTCTTTAATGTCAGTCTACGTCCATTCTGTTGAGGTTCTCTGAATCCTTATATTAATTGAATTGGACAGACAATCATTCAATTTTTTTTGAAGGTTGAATAATATGGAGGAATAGTGATGAAAAAAAGACTCATTTTAGTAGCTTTGATAGCAATCATTATTGCTATGCAACCAGCGTCGGTGAATGCTGAAGAGCTCTGGTCCGACCCGGATTACACGTATTTCAATACTATCGATTACCATCAATACTACGTTTCAGGACCGCTTATCAATGTGTATCTTGGATTTATGGCTTATGAAATAAATATAGAGTATCTGGAGAATTCAGATTCTACATATGATTACTATGCAATCTATGTCATTGAAACCATTAATCCCTCATACGCGCAAGGGAACTGGTGGGCTCCTAGTTATATAGAATCAGCTTGGACTCAAATTAATTTCCTGAACTCACACCAGATGCTTGTTGATTCACTACCTGATCGTTCTGATGCAACTGTACAATGGCAAGCTAGTGTTGGTGTAAATGGTGATGGCGTTGGATTTAGTGCTACTATGCAATACGCTCTACCAGATGTGATAATCACAAAAGATCCAGATACACACTGGGGCGGAGATGTAAGTTGGAATCTCGATATGACTTGGGGTGCAATTGGAGCTGCTCATGTTTTTCGAGCAACTATAATTGTTAGAACCTATGAAGGCGAGGCTGTGAATGTGAGAATCTCTTTCCACACAGATTGGAAGTTTCGTGTATTTTATGGGCCATACAATATGGTTTCTAAATCGGATTATGTTTCGACCTATTTTGATGGGACTCCAAATAGTGGCGGTGGCGGCGGCGGGGGAGGACGAATTATCCGGTGATAACCTCTAGGCACTCACTGTGATGATATTCCGAATCCTAAAACATCTGGCTGTACTATCAAGTGCAGCCTTTTCATTTTTTAATCACACTTAATGTGACTCATCATGCTATCTAATGAAAAGGCCAAGAATGAGAGGGAATCACAAAATTGGAGGTAGTGGGAGCACTAAAGTAATCCCACTCTCCAGTATCATTGAACTAGGTCGCTTTAAAAGTCGTAGGCTTTGAGGGTCTTTCTGCCATTGGACTTGCAGCGAGCTGCTGCCTCCTTTAGCATTACCTCTACTGCCTTGTTGATGGCTCCATATGAGTCGCTACCAACCATCATGTTATTCGCTTTAGCGAAATCTTGGACTGCTTTTTTCACACAAAAATCTGCCATAATTTATCTTATCCTCTCTTAACTTTCTAATTGCACCTTAGCAATCGTTAAATTGCTCCCCGGCAATTGTATTTTTACATATGCAGAAGTTGAATATAAGGCTTCGCTTAGCGCTTTCCGCGTATTTTAGAAACCACTGAAAGAGCGCGTTCTTTTTAATACTCGGCAAAAATGCGCATTTCTTTAGATTCCTACCATTTAACTGTATAAAAATCACTGTACTATTACCGAATTATTTATATAGAAAACTGTACATTATTACAGTGTAATAAATTACAGTTTGTGAAGACAATGAGCGATGAACTTGACGCGATTAGACGTGAACTCGAGGAAGTGCGTAGACTCAAAGAGAGCCTGAAAGAGGAGCTCGAGGAAGTCAGAGAATCACGTTCGGAGATTAAAAGACGTGAGCGAGAATTACGTCACCATGCACGAGAGGCAGAGCGGGTCGGTAAACCGCCAAAACCGCCAAGACCCGTTCCTCCGGTAAGAATCGACCTGAGTGGTCTTACTGATCGGTTAGACTCAGAAATGGAACGTATTGGTGTTGAGCTTGAAAAGAGCTTTAAGGGATTGGAAACTGCCTTCTCTGTTCCAGGATTGTTTGGCACATCACGAAAACGTGCCAAGAGAAGAGATCGTGATATAGAACGAATTGGTCCTGAGAGGGTTGCAAAAGTCATCAGCCCCCTTGGCAGTGAGGAGCGTCTGAGAATTTTGGACTATCTCAAAGACGGTCCAAAGACATTCAATGATCTCGAACTACATACAGAAAAGACAGGAAGCTCCCTGACGCATCATCTCAATCCTCTCATCGAGGCAGGATATGTCATAAAGGGTGAAGTACGTGGTACCTATTATGTGACAGTTGAGGGAAGACTAGCCTACAGACTTGCACAATGGATAACCAGTAAGGTCGAAGATGAGGTTGTGCGACGAAATGGTAATGGTGCGAAAGACCAAAAGGACAGTCCTAAATCGGAATCTGTGATCATCCGATTTGATGACGAAGAAGACCTTGAAGATCTTGAAGACATTGAAGAGATGAAAGGAGAGAAATTGGATGAACTTCAAGATCAGCTCCACGATGAGCTCGATGAAATCCAAGGACTGGAAGAAGAGCTAGAGGACGCTGAGTCAGAGGAGGATGAGTTCTAATGAATAATATTACCGCCGATGATTCTGTCTATGTGATTGCACAGAGTGCCGCTCTTATCTCAAATGATACCGTGATTCTTGAACTCTATCCAGGTACCATCTGGACGCATCTAAAGCAGGATGATGTTTCAATTGGTATAGCATTTTCTGGTGCTACTCGCTTCATAGTTGATGCGATCACACACACGAGATCAGGTGCCATAGGAAAGAGTGTTAAACCTGAGCTTAAAGGAATCCAAATTTACCTGGGCAATAAAGAATTGGAGTTTATCTCAGCGAGTGCAAGTGATTCAGATCTTAAAGATCTTGGTTATGAAAACTCTGATGGGTTCATCTCTGATATAGAGAAACGCTTGAACAAATGGACTTCAAATGAGAGTTCAGTAGATGTGAGTGAGAAGACGGGTGATGTCTTTTTCGGATATGATGTTAATGAGAAGGGGATTGTCTTGGTTTCAAAAGATGATAAACTCGTCTTTACCTATGATAAACAAGTCACAGTTTTGGGTGACAAAAAACAGGTTTCTGTAACAGAGGATGGTATTGCTATTGGTGGAAAAGGAGGTCAGACATTGACAATAACAAAGGATGGGATAGATGGACTAGATGATTTGATTGATATCGGTTCTGTGGTTCGTACTGCAGCACATGGTGTTAGACATGGAATGAAAGGACTGAAGGCTTTAAAGAAGATGAAGCACCGTCAAACATCACACTGGCTTGGTCCACGCTATTCCGGGAAATATCATGGTGCCTATGAATCAGTTGATGATTTTGATTGGGCCGATTAAACATCTGTAGGAAAGTCCTCTAAATTCGGAGGACATTCTCCTTCTTTCTATACAGAAACTTCTGCCGCTTCTCTTGCAGCTCTAGGTCGAATCTGTAACTCATAGAGCGAATAGTATTTGCCTCTTCTCGCCATGAGATCATGATGTTTGCCAGACTCGACAATCTTGCCATTTTCAATTACAAGAATTCTATCTGCCTTGACAATAGTTGATAGTCGATGTGCTATCACTATTGATGTTCTACCTTCAAGTAGTGCTTTCATTCCTTTCTGGATTGCATGTTCTGTGTAGACATCAATGGAGCTTGTTGCCTCGTCAAGTACCAATATCTTTGGATTTGCTAAAAGTGCCCTAGCAAAGCTGACTAATTGACGTTCTCCTTCTGATAGTCTGTTACCTCGTTCTCCAACCTCTGTATCAAGACCATCTTCAAGATTCTCAAGTAGGCGTCTTGCACCAATGGCCTCGGTGGCTGCTAAAATCTCGTCATCAGTTGCGGTTGGATACCCATATCTGATGTTTTCACGAACCGTTCCCATGAATAAGAACGGGTCTTGAAGCACTAATCCTATCTCGTGACGAAGTGACTCCTGTGTGACTCCCTTGATATTGATGCCATCAATCTCGATAGAACCATCCCATATGTCATAGAATCTATTTAGTAAACTGACTACAGTAGTCTTTCCAGCTCCTGTATCACCAACAACGGCGATAGTTTCACCTGGCTGTATTTCCAAGTTAAAATCTTCCAAAATTGGCTTGTTTTCGAGATAACCGAAGTAAACATCTCTGAAGGCAATATGTCCCTCAATCTCTGGCATTTCTATGGCGCCTGGTATGTCCATTACCGTTGCTTCTGCATCCATTACTGTAAATACACGTTCAGCACCTGCAAAGGCACTCTGAACAGATGTGTAGAAATTAGCAATAATCAAAATGGGTCGAAAGAATTGGTCGTTGAATTTCATAAACAATACTACGGTCCCTAGGGTCAGGGTTGCATCAATGATTCTCCCAGTCCCAAAGAGTAGAATGAGAAAGATGCCTAGGCCTCCTACAAATCTTATTCCTGGGAAAAAGCCTGCCATAGCTTTTCCTGCATCTATATTTGAATCGTAATCTGCTTTATTTACTTCATCGAATCTCTCAATACTGACTCTCTCCCTGGCAAAGCTCTTAGTCACCTTAGCTCCAGAGATGCTCTCAGCCAAGTTTGATGTCACATTGGATATCGTTTTTCTTGTTCTTCGATAGGCATCGCGAAGTTTCTTTCTGAAGTATATCGTTGTTATTAGAAGGAGTGGAATAACAGTAAGTGTAATTAATGATAGGGTAAAATCTACGGTGAAAATCACAAACCCTATTGCTACGATAATAAATATTTGAGCAAATGCACTAATCATTCCACCACTCATTAGTTCACTCATTCTATCAATGTCATTTGTCAGTCGGGAAATGACACGTCCACTAGATGATTTGTCATAGAAGTCTTGAGACATCACTTGTAAATGCTGGTAGAGTTCCAATCTGATATCGTAAATTGCCCGCTGTCCCATGATGCTCATCGAGTATTCACTTGCGTAAGCAAAGAACCAGGAAATGATCTGAAGTATAATAAAAAGCAATGCAGTTAATATCAGTGGTTGAATGTTTTTAGTTACTGAAACTGTTTCAAAATCCACATCAATCGCTTGACGAAGCACAAATGGCATTAAAATGCCTACTAGTATGCCAACTGCAGTGAATAGACACACTGCAGCGAATTGAAGTCTGAATCTCAGTAAATATTTCACCATACGTCCCATAAGCTGGGAATCGGTGAACTCGTAGGTTCTAGCATCGGGATCATCCTGAGTATCTAGCGAACTTCTACTCAACCGTATGCCCTCCCTCGATAGATATTGACTCTCTTTCGGTAGCTAATGTATCCATCTCTGCAAGAGTGTTGTATACGCCATGATATATTCCCTCCATGGCAAGTAGTTCCGAGTGCGATCCAACTTCGATAATTCTACCTGATTCCATCATTACAATTAGATCCGCATTTCGTACTGCACTTAATCGATGAGTGATGATGAATGTAGTCCTTCCCTTCATCAAATTCTCAAGTGCTTGGTTTATTTTTGCAGCAGTTCTTGCATCGACTGAACTTACCGAGTCGTCCAAAACCAGAATCTTAGGGTCTGAGAGTAAAGCTCTAGCAATAGCTATTCTCTGCTTTTGTCCCCCACTCAATGTGACGCCTCTCTCACCTATAATTGAATCGTAGCCCTCATCGAGCGTTACAATGAAATCATGAATCATCGCTGCTTTAGCTGCATTTTGAATCTCCTCTAATGATGCATCAGGTTTAGCAAATGCAATATTCTCACGAATTGTGGCTGAGAAGAGAAATGGGTCTTGATGAACCATTCCTACTGATTTTCGCAACTTATCTAAGTCGAAAAAGCGTACATCAAATCCATCTATTTGGAGTAGACCCGACGGATTGACTTCGTATAGATTTCCATCTATCTCTACATGGTTGTCCTTGACACTATATTCTGCTTCATGAATTCTAACTTTGCCCTTGTTATCTACTCTGTATAGATTTCCCTGATATTCAATTGTACCATCCGTATCTACATCATAGAATCGAGGAATAAGATTTACAAGACTTGTTTTCCCTGAACCCGTTCCTCCCAATAATGCTACAACCTGACCCGGTTCGACCTTCAACTTGATATTCTTCAGGATGTATTTATTTCCTCCATAGCTGAAATTGACCCCATTAAACTCAACCTCTCCTTTTAACTCCTGAATTTGTACAGGGTTCTCAGGATTAAGAAGTTTATCTCGATGATCTAGAATATAGAATGTCCTCTCTCCGGCAGCTGACGCGCGTTGATACATACCTACGCCCCAACTAAGGAACCTGGCTGGTAAGATGAGCATCCCGACTAATGTCAGAAATCCAACAAAAACGCCGTATGATAAATCGCCAATTATGATGCTGTTTCCTGATAGGTATATCAGTGCCCCAATAGCAATTCCAAACACTGCTGGTAGGAGTGGTTGATAGAACGACAGGAGTTTTAGTGATTCAATTCGTTTTTCCAAGAAGCTTTGATTCTCTTTCTTAACACGCTCGAGCTCCCTATCTGCAGCAGCATATGATTTTACAACCTTCATCCCGACAATATTCTCTGCAAGAACAGAGCTCAAAATTCCGTATTGAGAACGGGCTTCGTAAAATACTGGTCTTACACGTTTCGCAAAGACATAGATGAAAATGATGATGAACGGTATGAGAGTAAACATATAGAGTGTAAGAGTAGGGTGAAGGGTCCACATCATTATGTACGTGCCTATCAGTGTCGCTACACCAATGAAGATGACCCGATACCCCCAAAACAGAAACTCCCTCATGGTTGTAACATCTGTGGTGGCTCGAGCTAGGAGCTGACCAGTCTCATTCTGGTCATAGAATGCAAGGTCCTTCTCCATTAGACTATCATAGAGTTCCCGTCTAAGGTTATAGATTACTTTCTGTGAAAGAACTGCTGCTCCATATCTTCCAAGAATATCAAAGACGGCATATAGTGCTCCCAGAGTGATGTATAGGAGTGAATAAGGTAACACTAATTCGTATCGAAAATTAGGAATGATGTTATCGATAATACCAACCAGCACCAACGGAGACAGCACATTGAAGATTGTACCAATGCCTGCAGCTGCAAGGAAGCCAACGAACAGCGTTCTATGTTTGAGGCTGTAGTCATTCAATCTCGATATGTATCCCATCTTTCACTCATAAAAAACGCCATGTATACATATGATAAGGATTGCGTCATGTGCCTTATCCTTTGGAATGGATTCTTACTTCAATCAAGATTAATTACAGGTACTAACTAAAGACCTTCCCAGCTCTCTGCATTGCTCAAGTATCTCTTCGTTTGGATAATCCTTCGCCTTGATTGGTTGATCTAGGATAAGCGTTGCTCCTGCATCAGTAAGAAGCTGGGCTAACTCGTCGGGTGCTTCGCCACTCCATCCGTATGATCCATATGCAGCCGATGGTATACCATCCAGATTCTTTAATTCTCCAAGAATTTGTCTAACTTTTGGTAACGGACGTTTCATTCTAGTGGAACTACCTATTGCAAAGGCGCATGCATCACCAAGCCCCTCAAAATCTTTAGCATCAATAAAGTCACATTCAGCTCCAGAACCTGTGGCTCCTTCACATATGGCTTCTGCCATTGCTTTTGTCCGACCCCTTGTGCTTTCCCAAATAACAACAACACGCATAGTAATCAAATTCCGGATGAAATCATAGAAAAAAAGGATTATGAAGTGTATTATTCTGCAAATATCAATTCATTCTTATCTACTCAAATAGTCAATTTGTACTTGTTGTCATCTGGAGCAGATATTTCAATGAATGAACAAGTTCGAACAAAAGCAAAAGAAGTGTGCAAGATCCTCATCTCTGTTTATGGTGATAAGACTCCATACAATAGATTACCTCCAATCGATGAGCTTGTTTTGACAATTCTATCACAGAACACTTCCGATGTCAATTCCGCTCGTGCATTCAAAGATTTGAAAGACCGGTTTCCAACATGGGACGAAGTACTTGCGGCAAGTGATGCAGACCTCGCTGATTCAATAAGCTCGTCTGGTCTATATAACATAAAAGCAAGGAGAATCAAAGCAACTCTTTCGGAAATTGTAAAACGGGTTGGGCGACTTGACCTTTCATTATTGAAAGACATGCCTCTTGAAGACGCTAAGAAATGGTTGACTTCGCTTCATGGAGTTGGGCCAAAGACTGCTGCCATTGTGCTATTGTTCTCATTCGAGAAACCTGTCCTTCCAGTCGACACACATGTCTGGCGGGTGACCAAACGTCTTGGTTTGATTTCCGAACAAGCCTCTCGTGAAAAGGCGCACATCTTGTTAGCTGATATAATTGAAGAATCTTGTGTATTCTCCCTAAATCACAATCTTGTGACTCATGGAAGACGAATATGTCGTGCACAGAACCCAATTTGCGAAGAATGTGATTTGCAAAGGCTATGTAACTTCTACAGCAATAAACCATAAATTCTTAGTTGTTTTTCAAACGAAATAAACAGTTCATATATAGAAGGGTATATAGCACTCTAGAACACGGTCGCACTCATATTTGACCATGAAAAATTTTGGTGATGAAATGGTCTACAAAGAACTCGGAATTGAATTGACTCGTATTGTAATAGGACTTCAAATAGGGGAACCTGCATTTGGGCTGCTGACAATTGGTGCGGCTCTGGTTCTGTCTTTTATTGGTGCAACCATATTAAAACGCCTTGGAGTTCCTCAAACGCTTGGTTTTATGGTTGCAGGAATTATTCTCGGTCTCATAGGTGTCCTGACTGAGGATGGAGTGCATAATCTAAAGTTCTTTGTTTCATTAGCTCTTGGCTTAATAGGATACAATATTGGTCATGAATTAAGTAGTGACAACCTCTCTGGAGGTCGAACAAAACGGCTTCTTGTCATCGTAATTTTTGAGGCTACCGCTGCTTTTGCGGTGGTTGCATTTCTCACACTCAATATACTGAATGTGATGGGATTCGAACAAGCTTTTCCAGCAGCGATCTTATTTGGTGCGGTAGCAAGTGCAACAGCCCCAGCCGCTACGGCTGATGTTGTCTGGGAGTCTGAGTGTGAAGGTCCAGTTACATCATCACTGATGTTTGTCTTAGCAGCTGATGACATTGTTGCAGTCATCCTGACAAATTCTGCTATTGCGTATGCACTCTGGTTATTTGATTCATCATCAATCACAATAACTGCTGTCGTATTAGAGCCCCTCATAGGTATAGCTCTCTCTGTCCTTCTAGGTATCGGCTTTGGATTGATATTTCTTTATCCTGTTAATCGTGAGAGTGACAGAGGAAAACTCCTTGAACTTGAGATCGGTCTGGTAATTTTCCTTATTGGGCTCATAGAATTTCTCAATTATTTCCTTGCTTCACAATTCAATTCACACATTCATATCAGTGACATATTTGCTGCCATGGTCTTTGGATATGTTGTTAGAAGGAAAATTGATTCAGACAAAGAAGCAGTCCCTGAGATGCTAGAGAGAATTATGTCTCCTGTAGTCATGATATTCTTTGTTTTAGTTGGGGCAAGAATGGCTCAACTTCTAACAACTGCTGATACTTTAGTCATGATCGCACTTACTGCAATGTTATACCTAGGCGGAAGAACCGCAGCAAAATATGTAGGAGCATCTATCGGTGCTCGGGTTGTGAATGAGGATCCCGCTATACAAAAATATCTTGGATGCTGTTTAATGTGCCAAGCAGGTGTAGCGCTAGGCCTCTCCTTCATAATAGAGGAACAGTTTGTAACACTTGGTGGGGCAGCAGCAGAAATGGGTCTCTTAATTCTAGGTGTGGTAGCTATCTCTACAATGGTTCTAGAACTTATTGGTCCCATGTCTGTCAAACAGAGTCTAAAGGCTGCGGGAGAACTACCGGAAGATCGTGAAGCATTTCAACCGAGTGAAATCACATTGGTTGATATCGCTGATGGTACAAAAGGTCCTTCTTGTCCTGTTACATTTGATGAAGAAGACGAATAAATTAAGAGTCGCGATTCTTAATCATCCATTATGACCGATGACAAATGTATTAGAAAAGACCCATGGAATGTTCTCTGCAGAGTGATAAAACAGGATGGCCACTGTGCATTAGGACACAAAGTGGGCGATGAGATTCTTTTCACACACGATGAAGTAAAGGGAAAAATCTGTGTATCTATTCTATATTCAATCATGCCAAAGGTGTTTGCTATGATGCATAACTCATACTTCCCTTGGGTTGAAGACCAATGCAAGGCAACTCATGCATGCCCTGATGCATTTAATCCAGTCGTATTAGAGCTTGAACGAACCGATCGTAGGTCCTAGATGCCATCTATAAATTCATCATCTGGAATTGCTAAACTCTCTTCAAGTAGATGAGAGAATGCATGCCGTAAATCATCAAGAACTGCACTGTGTTCAGGTCTATTTGACATGATAAATTTGATTCTTCCATACCACCCACAATCAAGGCAATAGAGTGCAGGATGGAAACTTCCAATATAGCCTAAATCAAAATACGATGTAAGATCAACCAGTCGGTGGCTCTTACAATGTGGACAAATTGGCATATCAGCATCAATCCCTCTCCGCTTTAGCTCGTCTAGAGCCTCCCTAACTAGTTTCAGCCTCTTGAGTTCACGAAGCTCTTTCTCTGAGAGTTGTCCACTTATCGGTGTTGACATTACGCGTCCTCATAACTTCTCTTGTCTATAACCATATACAATTTTCGGAAGTAGTGACTCTGTACCAAAGGTACTTGTGCAATATTGCATACCGCTATCTCTATGTCCGATATAGATTTCATACAGGCTGGACTGAAAGCTGTTAGAACGTGGAGGGAAGACGTGATTTCCAGAATCAAGGAGACAGGATTAGATGATCTTTCATATCGTCCTAGTACCGGTATGTCTGAGTTTGGATGGGTTCTTGCTCATCAAGCAGCAGTCTTTGATTTCTCTCTTAATGTACTAATAAAACAAGAAACTCCTGTTAATACAGAACTCTTTGGTCTATATCGCCCGGGTACAGAAGGAGAATGGTCCGGCATCTCATATGAAGAGATCCAGGATTACTATGATTCTGGAGAGCTCGCCATACTGGAATGGGCTCAGTCCGAATCAGAATCCGATTTTAAACGGGTTATTGAAGAAGGAACCGCCCCAAACTTTTTTGTTGGGATGACAGTATACGAAGTTATATCGAACATGTTTAGCCACCTTAGCTATCACACCGGGCAGTTAGCCGCTCTCGGCAGAGATTGGATGAAGTCCAGAAATAATTGAGTCCATTGATGGAAGTATCACAATGACTGAGAAGAGAACAATTGGCATACGCACTGACATTATTCTCGTCATTGTAGCAGTGACTACCCTTGTGATTTCTATCTGGATCTGGATGTTGGCCATGCCTATTGCTAGAGAGGTGATATATCTCGCGGCCACGATTGCTCTGGTAATATCTATGGTGCTCATTATCAACGTAGTAGTTCTCGTTGTGTTGCGAATGCAGAGACGAATAACCCAGCTAGAGGACGTAATTGCAAGCAATGTTGAGCAAACTCCCCTTGAGCCCGAAATCATTGTCATAACCCTTACAAATATCGAACGCCGGATAATCAATAGACTTGAGGAGCATAATGGGGAGATGGCACAAGATGAACTTAGACGTGCTACAGGTCTTAGCAAATCGACTCTTAGTGTTACCCTTAGTGGGCTCGAGCGAAAATCTGTGATAGAACGCATCACAAGTGGGCGTACGAAGATAGTATCACTCGTAAAGAATGTTCCTCGCTGATTTCATGAACTAAGGGATTATGGATGGTTTTCGAACGATCGTGGACACTCATAAGGCTCTATTGGTGTTCTAAAGATGGGAGTCCTGTTGTATTGGATCATCCCTGAACGGTTCACAGATAGGATTCTAATATGATTGAAGTCCTGCATCAAATCATATTCCTATGTTCTAGGATTTGATGAAACATGAATGCACGTAAAAACCAACTTATTGCGCTCGGAATGCTCGTAGGTCTAGTCACCCTCGGTGCCCTACCAAGTTTTTCGATGGCGTTCGACATCTTCCCTTATGAAGGAGCACAGATTGTTGAGCCATTTGAAGAGATGCTTCGTGGAGTCTATGTAGCGTATGAACTTCAAAACAACTCTGGATATTATTCCTCGGATGATGTAGTGTATCCAACTTGGCCATATCCCACCACACTACCATATACAACATGGATTGAACCAGGATCCACTGTACCTAGACCAACAACATCTTTTGTACCTGGTCAAGATACTTCTCCTTATCCAATGCCGGACGTTCCAGAAACAGGTGTTGCAGATTATGGATTCGGTTGGTATTATTATGTAGAGGACAACAACGGAACCGGATATTGGATATATGAGGACTATGTGTCCGAGTGGGAGAATGAGTGGGCATCAACAAATCTACTAGTCACACTAATTCTTGATCCTGATGCATCCTATATTGCGAATCTTGCTAGTCAAGGTCCTGTGAACGATATCTGGGGTATTTTCTGGAATACAGATTTAACAGGTCTTTCTGGTGACGAAGTATTCGTTTATTCCTCATTCTATTACCAATGGTCTGATTATTATGACTACTACTTCACTAACTATACTTGGTATGATGAGGAATATAATGCGATTGATTCTAACCTAGTCATTCCCAATCTTGCACCAGAATATCAATGGGCTTCATATATGAACGGATCTTATGAATACGAGTATGATGGTGAATATAGCTGGTTTGGTTATGATGTGACCGAGATGTATTCATCCGAGAATCATACACAGTGGATGGAACATTATTTCTCTGGAATGAACATCTTCAATGATACTAATGATAATGGTATTATGGATATAGTCTATCATGAAGTACCCTACGATTGGAATGGCGACAATGTTACAGATTTCATCAGTCGCGAGATTGATTATAATGCCTCTGAGTTACTCTATGATTTCTATAGCTCTAGTGCGACACTTGGTGAAATACAAGTACCAACACTAAATGAGGACTCACAGATTGAATGGAGCGCTGAAGTTGTGGATGTCGAAGGAAACCTCTATGAAATTATGCCATACCCCATCATGCCTTGCTATGATTACTGCAATGTCGAGATTATGATGCCATATGAAGAGCCTGAGACAATTCCAGTTCTTGTGGACAGTCTGGAAATGGTATACAGATTTGAACTCAGTGATGAGGCTGCAGTCTTAAAGATTGACCAGCATATTGGTGATTTTAGTGACCCTACCACTCACAACCCAATCCCGGAGCTAGATGGACTTGGTATGACAATAAACTATTGGAGTACTTTCTCAAGCTATTCAATAACTGGTGAACTATCGGATGGAACCGCTTACAGTGATACTAACTCAGTTTCATCAGCTGCACCTGCGCCTGATGGTAAACTTTTATTCAACGAAGCGGATGAGTTACGAACTTCAATAGAGTTTGGAGGTACCTATCTATGGGGTAAGGATGGGGGCACCTATGAAGTCGGTACTGCAGTCATGCCAATGTACTTCTATGCAATGGATATTCTTCCTGCGGAAACTAATGCCGCTCCACAGCCAGCTGGCGAGGCCGCCCCTGCTGGAGCGATTGATTACTATTGGTCTATGAGTAGCTACTACTATAGTTCCTGCTATAGTGAGTGGAGTGGTTATTCCATCACTCACGATCCCATTTTCATGGTATTTCCTGGTACCGCACCTGCTGTAGTTGGGGGTCTGATGGATATCGTTATGCTCGCATCCATTTCATTGGGTGTGGTTGGGATTGTAGCAACATCTGTTGTCTGCGTCCGAATCAATGCCACGCGTAAATCCACCTAGGGAGGTATCTTTACCTCCCACCTCTTTTTACTGAGACGTAATTCTGATTTTTCCTTGAAATAAAGAAAAGACCTGAGAACTATAACCCATTTATCTTAATGAAAAACGCATCATAATCGAGTCGTTGGTTGGAATGAGGCGGCGACAACAATTTCAGAGGGATTAATTCATAATCAATTCCGTTAGTTCAAGTCATTATCTATCTCCGAAAGAACTTTGTACTTTTACTCTTCTACCAAGACAACAAATATTGGAGAGGAAACTATGTCGCGCCAACATAGAGCCATTGCTTTCTGTATTGCTTTTTTCTTTGTTGTAACCGGTACTATCTCTGTTTCAGCGATTTTCCCTAGATCGGAGGTTTTAGATGACCTTCAAACAACACATGCTCCAACAATCGATCATTCTTGTGTGAATCTGGACTCTATTCCTCAGAACCACATCAATTCTGCAAAAGAGAATGTCAGAATACATTATGCACATACAAGTCATGGCAGTCAGATTACAACGGGCCTTTCCCGACTGGAGAGTGCAAACATATCATACAGCCAAGCGCAGGGAAGTGGAACTCTACCTACTGAATCTGGTGCTCTGTGTATTCTTGATGGGAATCCGCCTCACAGTTACATCACACCAGAGCTATATTGGGAATCCCAAGACGGTCTTGATATCACTCAGGATACAATTGATAACAATCCTACATTGAGTGTTAGTCTGTGGTCATGGTGTACCCAGCTGAACTACTACTCTAGTAGTCAAGTGGAGCAATACCTTTCAGCAATGTCTTCTCTCGAATCCGCAAATCCTGACATCACTTTTGTATACATGACAGGTAATGCTCAAGCTGCTGGATCAGATGGATACAATCGCTGGTTGAATAATGAGATTATTCGAGATTACTGCAGAGAGAATAACAAGGTGCTTTTCGACTTTGCAGATTTGGATTGTTGGAGTGATGGAGAGCTAAACACCTATGAATATGATAACGGTACTGTGACATTCCAGATACCTCTTGAACACCCTGATTTCAATGGGGATCAAGCAGGGCACACTACATACACAAGCTGCGAACAGAAAGGGAGAGCTTTTTGGTGGTTAGTTGCTTGCTTATCCGGATGGAACTCTCCCAACATAACAACAACGACAACTGAA